>BNJU01002283.1_pt1 | contig 204445 bp, 297 predicted proteins | sample 8539281 | NCBI WGS metagenome assembly BNJU01 (sample SAMD00202456, study PRJDB9452) | human saliva metagenome | isolation source: human saliva | place: Japan | reverse complement strand
TAGTATTTTGCTAAAATTCAATGACGTTAGGCGGTATGCCACATTTACGTAGGTGTTCCGCCTAATCTGCATAAGGAAGAAATGCTCATTTTTCACGCTTTGTGTGCTCTTTTGAATAGTAAAACTTACCAAAACTTACAATACGTGTGTAAAGGAGTACTTACCATCAACTTACCAAATACAACAAAACGATTATGGCAATATTTAGGCAGTAGTCAGAAGACCACGCAAAGATGGATTCTGGCAGGTATATATCAGAGTAGGCGTAGGCGTAAAGGTCGGATATATTACAACTGGCAAGTATGTAACAAGTAAGGGACTTAGTAAGACGAACGAAATTACCGACCCATATGTTTTGCAATATTGCTCAAGTCTGACTCATCGAGTATAATGATAGGCTTTAAACAGAGTGAACACATCAAGATGGACTGTGAAGCAAGTGGTTGATTTTTTACGCACAATAGACTCTGACTTATGTTTCAGCGAGTACGCACGTAAGCACATTGACAGAATGGTTGACCGAGGGCAGCAGCGCAACGCTCGCAACTATGAACTTGCCTTACAGCACCTCGAACGATTTGCTGGCACAACCAAAGTCATGTTCTCTGAACTTACTTCTTGTTTATAAACCAATGGATAAAAATCTCTTGAAACAACAAAAACGAGCAAAGGAGATGTACCCTATTTGTATTCGTCAAGTTTTTAAGGCTGCTCTTGTAGAATACAACGACTACGATATAATTTCATCAGAATTAAATCTAATCCTTGGATGAATGTTAAAATACCAAAGGCTGACCGTCCTGAGAAACTGACTATTACTCCCGAAGCGTGCAGAGAGTTTTCTTTTTCCTCTTCCCGAGAGCAAGATGGCGCATCCACTTGAAGAGTTAGGACGTGACGTTGCTATGATTGCTATCTGTCTTGCAGGAATTAACACTGTAGATTTATTCCACATGAAGAAGTCTGATTATTACGATGACATTCTTCACTACCAGAGAGGAAAGACAAAAGATGTTTCGCACTGATGGTGCTTATATGGAAATGCGTGTTCCTGCTATACTACAACCCCTATTTGAGAAATACAAAAGCATTGACGAGGATGATGAACATCTTTTTTGTTTTGCAAAACGACATACGACATCTGACAGCTTCAGCGCAAATGTAAACATTGGTATTCGACACCTTTGCGAGGCTATGGGAATTGATAAAGATAACCTGATTATTCTGTTTACTTTCCGTCACACCTGTGGGAACTAGTAGTGCAGAATGATTGTAATGCAAGTATTGAAGAAGTTGCATTTGGCAATGAATCATATAGCAGTGCTCACAAGGTAACAGGGCTATATCAAAACTGATTACTCGCCTGCATGGGAACTCAACGAAAAAGTTGTTGATTTTATTTTCTTCTCTGATAAACCAGTCACGACGTGAAGAAAAACCGAAAGAAGAACGTTTTTAAACTATCATACCGTTACCAAGTACATGGGGAAGCGTTTTTCAAGGACGTAAGTTAGCCGAGATAACTGATGTCGGTTTCAACAACGTTGATGAAGTTATTGCAAAACTCGCAGCGCAACTCCCTGATAGCATTCCCAATCGCTCAATGGTTATTTTCAAAATAGAAAATCAAGACAAGAAACAATCGGCTGTCTACGAGCGAATGAAAGGCAAAGGTTTTTAATTCACTTTTCAACCTACAGAAGGACTTTCTTTTGTAGGGCTTTTTACTTTCGTTAACAAAGACGAATGCTCCTCGCGTACGTCACACGCGCGCGGTAGATGTATATTATTTATTTTACTTTACTTTGTGCACTTTCTTCCGAAGAAATGTGTTTCAAGTGGGATTTCTTCCGAAGAAATGTGTTTCAAGTGGGATTTCTTCCGAAGAAATGTGTTTCAAGTGGGATTTCTTCCGAAGAAATAAATTAACGTTCGTTTGCAATAACACTTTGGCTACAAAACCATATTCCTGACGCCAAGAAAAATGATACAACTACGACATATAGGGAGCATTGTAAATGATATAAAAACACCAAAGTGTGACATATAGGGAGTGTTTTATAAGTACTTGTTATTGAGTTAGTTACAGAGAAAAAGTGGACTATTCTCACGAACAATCCCTTTTAACTAAAACAAATCAATTCAATTAATTCAACAATCTAATAAAAAGCGTTTCTACTAGTAGTATTTTGTAGATTCTATTTGCCACCACCAGACAAAGCAACAAGTCTGTCCTCGATAGTCTTTTTGGTCTCTGTTGCAACATCAAGGGTTGTTGCCTGTAATTTTAGACAATATAAGCAGTAAATCTCTCCATTGCTTGTATACGCTCTTTAGGTTCAAGACTTGCTAAATCTTTCTCAAATAAGTCAGAGTCATAGTAACTGCCAGTAACATTTGCAAGAATACTTCTTACTTTTTCCCGATACTTTGTTTGAGTTCCAGCAACACGACCACCTGTCTTCGCTATTCCTTTTAGGTCGTCCTCCTTCTTCTTTTCAGTAGTCATATTATTTGGTGTATTAAAGTTAAACTAACCATGCAAAAGTAATGTGTTATTTTCGCAGAAAATAGATAACTTTAATAGACAACGCAATATGGGATTAATCGGAGCAGCAATTGGTGCCGCTGGTAGTATTTTTGGAGGTATCAGTGCATCAAAAGCAATGAGGAAGATGAAAGCCAATGTAGAGGCGCAGAAAAAGCCAACCAAGACTGGTTTGACAGACGTTATAACGAGGACGCAACACAGCGTGCAGATGCTCAGCGTATCTTAACTATGACAGAGGAAAGTATTAAGAATCGCAATAGAGCCGCACAGGGAGCAGCTGCCGTGATGGGTGGTACAGAAAAAGTGCCGCTGCGACAAGGCTGCAAACGGCAAAAGCTCTTTCTGATGCAACCGCACAGATTGCCGTTAATGGTGAACAGAGAAAAAGACGCAATCGAAAAATCGGTTTCAAGAGCGTGACACGTCGCTTAACAATCAGCTCAACGAGATTGAACAGAACACAGGCTAACGCTATTGGGCAAGCTGTTCAAGGTGTTACTGGTGCAGCTGGTAATATTCCATTCTAATTCAAAACGAAGAATATGAGTGTTATAAATGATATTTTAGGTGCCTGCCCTATGTCACAGCCTCCACAGCCTGCAAGTCCAGCTGTTGGAGTGAAAACGGAAACAGCTTTGGGTGCTGCAGGTGTGGCGCAGCAGAGAGCCGAGAATGCCCTACTTTAGGGAAAATAGGGCTGTTCCGACAACTCAAGCAGGAAATATTAGCGGTAACAACACCGCACCTTCTGTTTCAGTTCCTATTGCCCTGAGCATTAAGCAGAGTGTTGCTGAAAAAGGAGAGGAAAATGATTCCCTAGCAGCACCTATCGTATGTCTTACACTGATATGTTTACGAAGCTCAATCCGTATCAACCTCCAACACAGGAAGAGTTAGCTAATGAGCGGAAGAAAGAGAAACGTAGAAAGTATTCTCTGCTATTAGTGACGGTATATCAGCACTATCTAACCTTTATTTCACAACAAAGTATGCCCCTAATATGTATAGGCACTGAGAACTCACAGTCTGCTAAGACGGAAAAACAAGTGGGAAAAGTTGCGTGCAAACAGAGATGCAGCAAAATGCGTATATAAGAAATCTTATGGCTGCACAGCAAGCTGATGACGAGAATGCAGAAAATGAAAGGAGTAGCAGCGCCAGTTAGGTATTGATGTTTACAACCAAAAAGAAAGATGCTGATGCGCTCCAGTACAAGAAAGATCGTGACAATGTTAGGATGACCAATGGCAAAAAGACCATGACCAACGAGGTAGTCAGTTTGCTCAAGGTATGGCGTACAAAGGTAAAGTCTTAGCAGAAACAGAACGTTCACACAAGGCAAACGAGGGCTTGAAAGGCGCACAGATAGCCGAAGCTGGCCGTCATAACAGAGTAAGTGAAGCACAAGCTGCTGCAGAATTAGTCAAGCTGAAAGTCATTTTAGAGCAACGCACAATCCTGATGGAACAACAAAAGGTTTTGGAGGTGGCTCTTCGTCAGGTAGCGGAAAAGGTAGCAAGCAAGAGACAATTAGGTTACACGATGGAAGTGTACACACCTACTCTCCTGATAAAAAAGGCGCACTTACTTCATTTGCACCATCAATGGTGAAAAAAGCAAAGGTAGCCGCAGAACGTTATCGTAAAGCAGGTGACCGTAAGACAGCTCAACATTACAACGCTACTAGCAGAACAGTTGGGAAGACGAAAAGTAAAGATGGAATTGCGGCAATTGTTGTTTCTAACATAGGGGACTTCCCTTCTATGGATAGCGAAGTTCGTAGCGTGTTAGGAGTGACAAACACAGCTCCGTCTAAATCAACTTCGTCAGGAGGTTTCAATGCAAACAATTATCGTCGTAATAGAACAAAGCCTACGGCAAAACAAACCACAACAAATAAACCACCGTTAAATTAATACATTATGCCAAATAAGATAACATACACTATCACAACAGCCGATGGCAAACAGAACATCAGGTATCTAAGGAAAATGTCGATAAGTATGGTATTCAGTCGTATGCAGATGCATACAGAGGTGCTACAATCCGTGTGCGTGATGCACAGAAGGGCGATTACGACATCCTTTACAGCATTTCGATAATGCGAAAGCAAGGACTTCATGCTTTTCTCGCTTTGAGCATACGCCTCATCCAGAAGCAGACGACACCAAAGCTACACCTACTCCCAACAGCAAAACCTGCTACAGCTGCCAAGTGTACACCCTCGACAGAGCACACTGCAAGTTAGTAAGCCGCTTTTGTCAGACTCATTTGGAAAAGGAACTGATTTCTTAAAGCCTAAGCCTGTAGGTTATAATCTTTCAGAAGAACATCGCAGCGAAGTTCTTGGAGAGCAGAGCTACGCGTAGTAATAATCTACAAATCCCACGTACAGCGTGCTGTTCAGTTAGGTAACGAAGCTAAAGCTAAGCGTGTAGAGCGTGAGCAAAATCGTTTTGGTAAACCTACAATCGTTAAAGCCTTTGATGATGCTGTACATGGTGATAAGAAAAGCGGCAAAGGAGTTGGGTATGCCGCAGGTTATGCAGCAGAAGAAAGGACGAGATTGATTACATGCAGGCAACAGGGAAAGAATTACATAACCCTGTTGACGCTGGATTGACATACGATGAAAATGGAGATGTAGTTCATTCAATGCTTGCTCCAACAGTAGCACGTGACGAACATGGAAACATCGTTACAAATGATGCGGAGAGCCGCTTGTAGGTGTATCGACAGATGAAGCGCGTGCAAAAGCATACGGAGATAGTGTACAGACAGGTATCGAAGCGCAACGTGAGAAAGATAAGATTGATAATCTCTACAAAGATGCCGTTGAGAATGTCAATGATGCTTTGACGAGGGATTACAAAAAGAAGAAGCTTTCAAGAAGGAACACCCTTTCTTGGGAGCAGTCAGCGATGCGCTTGAGGGATTTAGTAATCGAGGGAATGCCCTTCAGTATGTTCCAGAAGAAGCAAAAGCAGGATTGTCGACACTTGGAATGCTATCGAAAGCTGCGGTTGCTAAGAATAATGCAGACAGATATGGGGACGCTGGAACTCTCAGTCGTCTCTATGGTGGTATCATGGCAGGTTTGACAGATGTGACACATACGATTTTTGGAATAACTGACACATTCAACGCAGCTAATCTTTATCGTGCTGCAAAGAACTATGAAGAAGGTAAAGCAACCGCTAAAGACAAGATGCTTCTTGACGCAGCAGCTATTGCCAATAATGTCCAATCAGAAGCCTCTGATAAACTTGGCGGTGCATTTGGGCAGGTCAGAATCTTGTTCGCACTTTTGGCTTTATGATGCAAATGATATCAAACCCAGCCTCTGGGACGAGGCAAAGATGCTGCTGCAAGTGTTGCTAGACTGTTGCAAAGAGAGCCTTACAGAAGTTCGGTAAAGGAGCAATAGCAAAAGCCGTCACAGGACTTGCTAAGGGAGCAACACAGTGGGTATGGATGCTGTAGAAGCAGGTGTTAGTTACGCATGTATAGTCCTAACAAAGATAGTAGGCGATTATCTTAATCGAAACGACAGGTGATGTACAATCGGATGGTAAGGGCGGTTACATCTTCCAAAACAAAGGAATATAGTGATGTAAAGGCACTCGCTAAGGCTATCAATGGTCCGTATGCTGAGAATATCTCCTGAAATGTGGGGCGAATATCTGCCTGGTGTTGGTAAGGTAAATGCAGCGATTGGTCGTGGTGCACGTAAGATTGGTTTAGGGAAAGGTTGTTGATGCCTTTGAGCACATGAGTTCATCTAATTGGGCGAAGACATGGAAAAACTCCAAGAAGAACCAGTGGAACGGAATGGCTGGAGAGTATTTGAGGAAGTTGCAAATAATCTCTACAATGCTGTTACCAATGGAGATATGACACTTGACACAGACCCACACACTGGAGTGTTCAATCCAAAGATTAATCTTGATACGTTCTATAGTGTAGCTCTGATGAGTGGTATAATGAGCGGAGTTAACACAGCAGGATGTGCAAGAGAACGATACAGGCACTACATGAACAGCGCAAAGCTGATGCACAAGCACGTGCTGTCTTTGGTGAACGTTGGAATGAATACAAGGACGCTATTGATAACGCTGATGAAAGCTCAGATAGGTAGTGTAATGGAGAAAATTGGCGATGATAAGTCTTTGTCAAACTCTCAGAAGATTGCAGCCTTACAATATCAATATCGTACAGCTGTTGTACATGGTGTTAACGCACAAGATACAAAGAATAAGCTGGAGGGTCAGTTTAACGCAATGGATGAAGCCTACAGTATGGGCTACAACTTACAGGATGAAAAGGAACTCAACAATACAGCTATTCTTTATGACGAGGCGAAGAAGCAAGCGACAAAAAGCGACTGGATGGGATGAAGATGCCCTTGAACGCATGATAGGTGAAGATGGCGGTGCGTCAACCTTTTCAGCCTACATGAAGCGTAGTGATGAGTTTAACGACGAACAGTTACAGGCATTTACCGACTATGCCAATGCACGTGCAGCCTATAATGGTATGATTCAGCGTGTGAAAGATGATATTGACACAAAAGTACATGAAAGTAACCTTGAGGTAGACCAGCGTACAAACCTTGATACTGGTGCTATTCATCCAGCAACGATGAAAGTGGATAATAGACAAGTGTATATTGTCAATGGCAACGTTGTAATGCTCCCCGATGAGTAGTGGTGTTGATCATGAACATTCTGATGACTTTGTTGTATTGCGTGATGCCGATACGGGAGAACTCTGAAACGGCAGACCCTTCTGCAATCTTCCAAGGTGGATACGCCTATTAATGTGCAAGAGGAAAAAGAGACTGCAACGGATAATATTCGACAGACAGTTGCACAGCAGCGAGGCAGACAAGATTGAGGGCAAATTAGAGTTCAAACAAGGTGACACCTATCCAATTATTGACAAAGAAGACGGCACGCAACACTCTTTGACTATAATTGGTGATGCAATAGACGAGAAAAACAGGACAAGTTAATCCTGATATGGTACTTGTTGATATTGATGGAGCGCAGCAACCAACCCTCTTGCCAAAAAGAGCAAGTACAGCAGCAGGTTGATGAGGCACGTCGAGCAGCAGTTGCAGTAACTGCAGGTTGTAGAGCATGCGCCAACTGACAAGGCTAACTAGCACTGACGATATAAACGATGAGGTTACGCTCACTGATGAGAATGGAAATACTGTTCGTGGAAGTATAACAGCCCCTCAGAATGAAGACAGTAGTTTGAAGTCTACACAGAGCAGCCTATTAATGGTAAGAAAGTAAATCTGTTTAGCGCAGAAGAGCTTGACTCTATGAACTCTATGACGAAAGTGCCTGCAGAGGATTCGGAAGATGCAACAATTCAGCAACCACAGCAGCAGGAAGAAATAGAGGAAGTGGCAGAAAAGAAGCCCTCACAACAGCAAACAACAGCTTTGGAACGCATTCCTGCAGACGAATCTGGACAGCCTCTTTATGAGCAGACAGACCCCTGAAACAGCATGGGATGCTATTGTAGAGCAGACGGGAGGAGATACAGTATGGCGCAGACTGTTGCCGATGATATGGTGTCTGATTTGGAAGCTGGTGTAAAAAGGCTGAGAAAACCAAAAACAAAGGGCGGTACTACTATTGCAGAGAAAAATTGCAGGAGAAAGAACGCAGTGCTGCCATAGAACAGGCGAAGCAAACTCTTGCACATTGGAAGAAGATTGCAGCTGTTAACCGTATGCGTGAAGCAGCAATACAAGCAGAGGAACAGCGAAAAGCGGAAGAAGCTGTGACGTCTTCGCAAGGAGCAGGAGGATAAAGGGCGTGCAGAGCAAGAAGAAGCGGAACGCATCAAGCGTGAAGCATTGAACGGTGTTCCTGATTTTGTAGAAGATAAGGCTCCAGATGCACGAGCAAGAGGTTACAGGCGTGTAAACGGTGATAAGGTGGACAGACAAGAGCCACTTGCAGCCGTACAAGGTAAAGAAGTGCAGGTTAAATTTGACGATGATAACATTCCGACAGGACACGTTGCAACTCATTGAAGCTTTAATCAGTTGCAACCAAGTCATCAAGAATAGGCAACGAAACCACAGCACTTTATAGACGAGGCACAACCAAAAAGAGCGTAAAGACGATGCAAGCGTAGGTGCAGCACGTAAGATTGCAGCAAAATATTCGTCCAGAAGAAATTACATCGTCTGTTACAGCTTATACGGGCGCACCAACAGTGAACAGTCGTGAGAGGTTATTCAAGGTAATAATAGAAGTGCTGCACTTTCAGAGATGTGGGACAATCATCAGGAACAAGGCGATAAGTACAAAAAGTATCTCATGGATAATGCGGAATCATTTGGTCTAAGAGCAGAAGACATTGCGCAATGGATAAGCCTGCACTTGTTAATATGCTCAATGTGAACGATGAAGATGCAATCGCACTGGGTCAATTCGTTGCAAGCGACACGGAAAGTGGAGGTACAGAACGTATCAAGCCTAAGAATGTAGTTAAGAAACTTGGTGACAAGATGAAGAACTTTGCTAAACATTCTTTGCGAACAAATCGACGAGAATATTTCTTTGCAGAGCTTGTTGATAGCAACGCGTGGACGCTTTGAAATGGCTAAATGCTAATGGGATAATTAGTCCAACACAGTATAAGAGTGTATTTGATAGTAAAGGCAACATTACTGCAGAAGCGAAGAATGATATCAAGGGTATTATGTATCAGAGCATCTTCGAGGGTGGTAGTACGCAGCTCGAAGAGATGTTTAATACTATGCCAACCAAGGCGCAAAAGGCTATCCTTGCGACTGCTTACAGAGACTATGACAATCCGAAAAGTGAGCGAATGGTGGAGGAAATTCAAAACTCTATCGTGGCTTGTATGCCCTTTCGCATGATACACAGTTTATGGCTGCAACCAATCACAAGGATGCTCGTATGGCTGTTGAGGCATGAAGAGGCAGATGCTAGCTGACGATAACTAGGTGAAAGTTATCTTCCTGCGAGAAATATAGTAACTTTGCATTGTTGCTTTGCTACCATGTAGTAAGGGCGATAATCAAAGCTTTATACAGGGTAGCATTCAACAAGATGTACGACCTTATATATGGGCACGCAAGAAGAAAACTCTGTTCGAGCAACCTGATAATAACCACGTTCGCTTTGTGCAGGCAATCAAAGAAACATTAAATATAGAATATAGATGGACAACAAAGAAGCAAATGTTTTGGCTGGCGATAGTTCAGCAAGCCAAGAAGGGAGAACAGGAAGCAATGGAGATGCTACGCCAAGAGGACGAAGTGAGAATATCGATGGGGCAGAAGCCAATCAAGGAGGAACTGAAGAGAAAGCACAGCAGAGCCTCAAACCTAGAGGACAGGAGAATTTGGTCCTATATGACCAATTCAAAAGGCAAGGCTAATGAAGCTGTAGAATTTTTGCTAAGAAAGAAAAAAATGGTGAAAGCTATTGCTGCTTTACACCACAAGGATATTGCGATATTGATTTAGTTTGGGGTAAAGGCTGGTACTGCACATAGTGATGGTTTTGGACTTGCTAAACTATCAATGTATCATCCTGAAGTAATTTCTAATTTGCAAGAAATTCTTGATGATATGGTTGTTACTTCACGTACAGATAACCGTGTACAGCTGGAGAGCGAAAAATATCAAGCAACTGTCTCGATTAACATGGGATAATGAAAAAGAAAACATGGCTACTTACCATGTTTGAAAAGAAAAACAGTGCCCTTTAGCAATACTACGGACACTGATAAGACCCATAAGGGCAACGGGAATGACACTGCTACTCCCGAAAGCACTGTTATTTCTGAAAAGCAAAGATAAGCAATCTTCTGATACAAAGCAAGAAAAATGTAGACAATTATTTAGAAAAAGCCCTACAAAAAGTGAAGATTTGTTCGCAATGGCTGAACGTGTAGCGGCAGAAGATAAGGCTAAACGTACGCGCAAAAAAGAGGAGGCAAAGGTTGATACCAATCCTACCGAAGCACAGAAAGAAGCAGGTAACTATCGTGAGTGACACATCAAGGTGAGACGGTATGGACATTACTCATTGAGCAGCCAAAGGGTAGTGTTAGACGTGGAAAAAGATGTAAACGGGAAAGAATGGGAAACCGAGATGCACAACACTTACGGTTACATTCGTGGGACTGAAAGCGTGGACGGAGATCATATCGACATTTTCCTTTCTGATACTCCTGAGACTGGCAATGTATTCGTCATCGACCAAGTGAACAAAGACGGTTCTTTTGACGAGCATAAGGTAATGTACGGCTTTTCTGACATGGAGAGTGCAAAGAAAGCCTACCTTTCCAACTATGAAGATGGTTGGCAGGGACTGGGCAACATTACAGAGGTTAGCAAAGAAGAGTTTAAAAAGTGGATAGACAGTAGTAAGCGCAAGACCAAGTCTTTTGCAGAATACTCTTCTGGAAAACAGAGGGTGAATGCAGGGTGGAGCATCCTATTGAGCAGCGAGAGAACGAAGCCAGAGGCCAGAATAGACTGGTAACGGATGAACGCTGTGAGGAGCTGAAAACGCATGAAAAGCAAAGCTACGTGGGCAACTTAATATGGGAGTAGACCCTGAAATGCTCACTATCGGTGCAGAGATGGCTGTGACCATATCGAGAGTGGCGCACTGCTTTTAGTGAGTATGCAAAAGGAAATGATTTCTGACCTCGAGATGCTATTCGTCCATATCTTAAAGCATTCTACAACGGTGCAAGAGATTTGCCAGAGATGGCAGAACTATCTGAGGAAATGACCTCTTATAGTGATGTTAGTGCTTTGATGTAGCTACTATCGGCAATGAGGGCGAAGAGGTAAAGCCTACTGTATTCGACACCGCAGAGCGGGTTAGTAATGAGGCTACTGTTGAGCATAACGCACAGGAGGGCCTAAAACAGACAACAGAGACTGGCGATGTTGATAACGATGTACACTATCACTAAGCAGCACAACAACAAGAAAAGATGTTGAGAATCAGGATAATAAATCAGAAGAGGAGATTGTTAGTAAAGAAAAAGTTCATAAAGCTATCAACGCTTACGAAGATGCACGAGAAAAATTCGATAATTTATTCTTCCATTAGTGAAAGAAAAAGAATCAAAACCTTTCGATAGTAGAGAATGGCGAGAAGTAAATCGCACAGAAGAAGAATTAAAAGACGTTCTTTTACAACTCAACACCAAAGAGCTTGGCGAGCTTACTCAAACAAGTGTCGGGGAAAGAGACAGAATATGTTATAAAAACGTATTAGATATAGTAAATAGACAAGAGCACCGTTTAATAGCTTTTAATGCAATCTTAGACAAGCAAAGTCACATAACACCTGAATATAAAGAAGAGAAAAAGCTATTCCTGTTTCCAGAATTTGTAGAGACAGATAAGAAAAGAGCAGAAACTCATACAATTCTCACAGGTGCTTTTCACGACAAAGGCTATGTCGTTGGTACCGATGCATATCTCTTATTGGCTCGCAAGGAAAGATTACGACAAGTCATTAGAAGGAAAAAGTAACAAATAAGAAAGGCGAAGTTATGTAACGGCAAATACCCTAATTGGCGTGCCGTAGTAAATAATGGAAAGCAAGGTAAATCTTGGGGAGTTAATCTTGAAGAGTTACACGCATTCACAAGGGGAGTACTTACCAAGCTAAAGACAGAAAAAGCAAATCCAAGTACCAAAAGGATGCTAAAATAGCATTTAAAAAACAGCCGACGGGAAAAATCGTTCTATGTTATGCAAATGTACTTTGACAAAAGCTTTACAAGGTGCAAAAAGTATCGGTGCAAAAGTTTCTTTTGACAATGACGATGTGTTTGCAATCACGCAAACGCCAAAAGGCTATGTCATTTGTCCAATACTTAATCAAGACCAAAATATAGATGATAATAGTTTTGCATACGTCCCAAGAGTATCAGAACTCCAGCACTCTACAGAAACATTATCTAACGACACAGAGGCGAAGCAGTTACTACAGACACCATCTTGTCAGCCTTAAACAAGGCAGGTATAGAAGTTGTGCAGTGCTACTGATGAGCAAGCGCAAGAGTTGCTTGCCAACACCCATGCAACCTCCCTACGCACCCCACAAGGCACTATTTACGGCTGGTCGGCTAATGGTAAAATTTATCTTACAGAAACAGGCATAAACCCTGACACGCCAATCCATGAGTACACGCATTTGTGGGCAGAGGCGATGATGTCAAAGAATAAGAAAGGCTGGAATAGTATAAAAGCGTTATTGAAAGAAACCCCTGTATGGAATGAGGTTGTTGCAGACCCAAACTATTCCAATATTACGAATAATGAAGATGCTATTGCAAGTGAGGTTTTGAGTCGCATCAGTGGCAGAGAGAACTCAGCGAGAATGATATCAGAAGCGCAGAAGGTCATAGATGAAGCTGAAGGCGTATTGAAAAGGGCAAAAAGCGACAACCATGCTTCTTAACATAAAGAAAGCACTCCGCAATTTCTGGGAATGGGTTGGCAAGAGCGTCTTTAATATCAGAAGTTTTAGCAATATAGATGAAGTTACGGACAAAATTCTATATGACCTTGTAAATGCGACAAGACTTAATGCTAATAAAATAAGTCCATTATAGGAGATGATAACATTGAGATAGAAACAGCCGAGCGAGATAAACAATATCTTGAAGCTGTTCAGCGGGCGACATGGATACCGCCAGACGATTGGTGAATGAAGCTGCAGAAAGAAATGGCTACACGTCTAATTCTGATTATCAAGGGACATCTGCTTTCAATGGAGCTGCTCCTTCTGGCAATGGCTATTTCTTTTCAAGGGAGAAACGCAAGGAGGCATACGAGAATGATGAATTTGATGGAAATACCAGTTTAGATGACTATATCAATAGCGGTATCGATCCTATGAACTTAGACTTTCTAACAAGTGATAGCAGCTATCGGCATGCAGATGATGCAAGAAAAAGAAGCTATTGAAAAACCTTAGGAACGTTATTAAAAATAAGCGTCAAGCCATAACAATGTATCGCAGCGTACCTTCTTCTGTAAAAGAGGGGAGCTTTCGTAATGGAGATTGGATAACACCAAGTTACGCTTATGCAGTGGAAAATGCAAGAGTTCATGGGTTGGGGACGTGATTTTAGAATAATAGAACAAGAGTTCCAATCGATGAGGCTTGGTTTGATTTGAAACGATATTGCCGAGTTTGGGTATGGTAATGAGGATGATTTTATAAACGACAAAGATTATCTTTATAGTAACACTAAGAACAATCGTAAACTTCCTGACGTTGTTACTTATGATGATAACGGGAATATTATACCACTTAGCAAACGCTTCCAACAAATTGAAAAGGTGACCCACGTTTCAGATAAAGAAGCGATGCCTTATCTGCTAACGATGCTGCCCAGTCATGCTTTTGAGAAGGAAGTAAATGAGCAAAGAGCAGCAGAAGAGCCACTCTTTAATGTTTCTTCATCCATCAGGAGTTTTACGAGAGGTAATTTGTTTAGCGAAGTAGATTTCAGTGATTCACCAAATAAGAATGTGAATCAAGCAATTTCTAAACTTACAGACGACGAACTCTTAAAGGAAATCGCTAAAGGTGATAGCAAAGAATGGAACTTCTACATGGAAGAATATGACCGTCGCCATAATAAAGAGTTTCAGGAAGCTGTGGAGAGGTATATGAACTCGCTTGAGGACGAAAAGACCCTCATTAGATACTGCGTACGGCTCATATGTCAATGTTGCAAAAGAATTGGTCCAATGGCGGTTATCATACGACAGAACGCACTTTGCTGCGTGCTCAACCTGATGCAATTGAGGATCATGTGGGTAGAAAAGAGAACGAGCAACTTTCAGCGTAGAAAGCGAGGCTTACCACCGGCCAAAGAGACTGTGAGAAAAGTGGGTTACGACCTTACACGTCTACGTCTACGTCCTCTAGAAGAGGGCGGAGGTTTGTCACGTGGAACGTAGATACAGAAAGTAACGGTTTTTAGTTTTACAGGAAAGGAGCATGTTGAAAGTATTGAAGATATTGCATACATTTTCAAACAGCTTGAAACATCATCTGTCGAAAACTCGTTTCTGGTGTTGATAAAAGATGGAACGCCAACGGTTCTTCATCTCTCTCTCATTGGCTCATACGCCACAACCTTAGCTCCTATCGAGCAAGCTATTGTGGCTGCTGATGCTATTAATCCAGATAAGGTGCTGTTTGTTCACAACCATCCAAGTGAAACATATCTGCAAGTAAGCAAGATATGGATGTGCAAAAAGAAGATAAAGGAGTCTTTGGAGGAAAAGTGATGCCAGCAATTATTATTAATACCACAAGCGGCAAATTTGGTATGTTCTCAGAAGACGGAAGGCTTGAAGATGGAAACATTCCTTTGCCTGATGAACACAATAATATCCCTATTAATGTATATCAGTTTAGCCAGCAGGTATTTGCAAAAAGACTGGAACCCTGAGTTCGCTTTCGAGTCGTAGGCCCAGAAAGTATTGCAGAGTATGTTAGTAGTCATCGTCTTGGTGAGCACAAGAAAAATGAGTCTTATTATTCTTGATCAAGCTGGGTCATATCACAGAAACGTATTCCCTTCCATGGACAAAGTTAACAGATGTGAGATAGTCATAGAATATTATGAAATAATATCTTGATGTCAATCAGATGGGTCGCTCTGCTATCTATGGAAATTATGAACTTGGAGAGGATAGCAAGAGACTAAATAAATCTATCTTTAGATTAAGACCGCATTTTCTAATAGCGTACATATCTCATGGATGTTATCAATATTGATGATAGTGCACACGATAGAGGTAGCCATGGAGGAAGATGTTGAATATGGCAAGCGCTATCTTGATGAAGAAAAATTGCGAGAAGGTTATGGTTCATACACTAATGGGTGAGTTGAGTTTTTATCAATGACCCAGTGCATAAAAGATGCTTGTAAGAACAACCATGACCGAGGAAGACCACAAGGCTTTTGCAGAAAGGGAACGTCAGCGCATGATGAGCCGTATAGCGAACTTGCAGACAGGTTACACCTTGATAATGTTGAAGTCGTTACAGATAGTAACGGTTTGCAGGGCAAGAAAGCTAAGGCAAAAGGATTCTATTCTAAGAGTAGTGGAAAAATTACCATAGTCATCCCTAATCATTCAATGTAGAAGATGTAGAAGACTCTGCTACATGAGGCTGCATAGCTCATTATGGACTAAGGAAATTGTTTGGTGAACACTTCGAGACGTTCCTTGATAACGTATATCAGAATGTAGAGCCAGAAATAAGACGTATTATAACAAGTCAGGCGGCAAATAATAACTGGGACTTCCGCACAGCGACAGAAGAGTATCTTGCAGGACTGGCAGAACGAACAGACTTTGAGAGGTTCATTATGCAATATGGAATAAGATAAAAGCTTTATTCCTAAAGATGTTGCATAGTGTCGGTTTTGAGGGCTGGTCAGCTACGGAGTTGAGTGACAATGAACTTCGTTTAGTTTGCTATGAGCGCAGTTATGAAAAACATGAAAGAGCCATGGTAGATATCGCAGCATATAGGTGAGGCTGAAGATATAGCAAAAGCAAAAATGAATTAAAGGTTGGGAACTATAATCAGCAGGACACTGATTCTTCTAATGTAGCTGAACGAGGAATTCTATATAGAGAAGATGATTCAAATGAGAAAAAGCAAGTTAATGCAAGAGAGAAGTACGAGCAGCGTGTTAATAGAGCTATGTTCCAGACACAAGAAGCCTTACAAGATAGCATGCTTGCTCTCAAAGAGGCTATGAATGCTATTACTAAGGCTGAGGGAAAGAATGTTAACATTGAAGACATTGATGGCTATGAAAACTGCCTACTTAGGTGAAAACAGATTGTCATCAGTGAATAAAGCAGAGGCGGATGCTTTTTGCGCACCTTTGTTTAAGCCAATGCTTGCAGAAGTTTCTAAAGATTTGCAAGAATGCACAAGAACGTCAGAACTTTGTAGATTACATGATGGCAAAGCATGGTCTGGAACGTACTGCTGTCATGCGTAAGCGTGCGATAGAAGATATCCTTAATAACGAAAAGTTAAGCGATGCTCAAAAGAGCGCACGTGCAGGTCTTGCAGAATATCGCGACTATGCCGGACTTACTGCATTAACAGGTAAAGATGATGTAACAGAGGCAGAAGTAGATGCGGAAAGTATGGTATCAGAGTACGAGAATACCCATGACACTACTCAATTTGTGGGATAAGGTAAATGCAGTAAATGCAGCTATCTTGTCTAAAAAGTTATGAGTGTGGAATGATGGACAAGCAAACTTATGAGAAAATAAGCGATGTACAAATACTATATTCCACTTCGTGGCTTTGATGAGACCACAAGCGAGGAAGCATACGCATACCTTTGCATCAGAATAACGCTTTCAATGCACCAATCAAAAGTTGCTCAGGGACGTTCTTCTAAAGCTGATGACCCTTTGCAGAATATGCAAAGTATGGCTGAGAGTGCTATAACGCAGGGAAATAGAAACAAACTTGTTAAACAGCGCTTCTTTAACTTTGTACTCAATCATCCAAGCGACCTCGTTAGCATTAGTGACATGTGGTTAAAATATGATGATGTGGCAGACGAATGGAAAGCCAGTATTCCTGACAACTTTGAGGGAAAATGACTCAGCAGAGGATATTGAACAGAAGTTGAAAGAGTTTGAAGATAAAATGAAAAAGCTTGCTGAGCAGGCTCCAGACAAGTATAAGCATGGAAAGGAAACTGCAAATATTCCTTATAGAGTTGTTGATAGCCGTGACTTGCGTCAGCATCAAGTACTTGTTAAGCGTGGAGGAAGAGATTATGTTTTAACACTTAACGGTAATCACGAGCAGCTCAAAGCTCTCAATGGCAGACTAATCCAGACAATGATACATCAGGGTGCTATCGGTGCTATTCTCAAAAGCTGAGAGATGGTTAATAGACAACTAAGTGCGTTCTATACTACAAGAAATCCAGATTTTGTTGTATCAAACTTTATTCGAGATATGCTTTTCTCTAACTCAATAGTATGGGTAAAGGAGAATCCGAATTACGCATTACGCTTCCATAGAAACATTGCACGTTGCAACCCTGCACAAATAAAAGTCCTTCTTGCAAAGCATAGAAAAGGAACGCTTGACATGAATAATAAACTGGAACATATGTTCTATCAGTTTATGATGAATGGGTGGCGGAAACAGGCTATGCTAACGTGAGAGATATCGAGCAGCATAAGAATGATATTCGTAGAGAACTAGAGCGTGCTAATGGTAAGTTAAGTATGTACAAAAGCTTTTTAATTTACTTGGAGAAAAACTTGATGAATATAATCGTGCTGTTGAGAACTGCGCACGCTTTGCAGCTTATCTTACGTCACGTGAGATGGGTAGAACATAGAACGTTCTATTTACGATGCAAAAAGAAATATCTGTAAACTTCAATAAGAAAGGTAGTGGTGAAGTTTATGAACGCAGTTGGGGCAGACAAAAATTGGTACTGCCAGTGCTTTTGTTTCGTGTATAGGGACTGCAGCAGGGTTTGTCTTCTGGAATGCCGCAAATACAAGGTACAACAAACTTTGGTAGACAGTTTAAGAAACATCCTGCTAAGGCTTTTTACAGCTTCAGCTATAATGTTCTTACTTGCTGCTGTAATTGCGGGTATAGGAATGGGAGACGGAGATGATGACGCAGATGCAAATAGTTATTGGAACTCTGCCTGAATATGTAAGGCGTAGCAATATCTTGTTTAAGATAGAGACCAATGGGTATCTATACCATTGCCTGTAGAGTATCGTGCAATCTATAGGATGGGGGAACTTATAGGTGCCATGAGTGGAAAGGAACATTTCACAGGCTCAGAGTTAGTAAGCGATAGTAGGCAAGCAACTCAGGTTCTTCCTATTGACTTCTTAGAAGGTGGAGGCGGTGTTAAGGCATGTGTGCCAAGTGCTGTTAAACCATTAGCAGAAGTCTGAGTCGTAATAAGTGTTGGACAGGTATGCTCTATCTATAAAGACACTCCTTATAATAAGTACATGCCAGAATGGACAAAAGCGTACAAGAGCAACAAATATCTTGTTGAAATAGCTCAGACGCTTAACAAGGCTAGGTGGAGACGCTTACACTAAGGCTCTGCTGATATTAACCTCAGCGCAGAGTAGAATATCTCCTACGGATATTTTGGTGGTGTTTCTGGTACATGAGGATAAAACTTTCTAAGAGCGCAGAGACAACAGCAGGACAAAGAGAATATGGACCCAAAAAGTTTCTGGTACTCAATAGAATCTTGAAGAATGGAGATGAGCTACAGAGGCACGTGCAATCAACAATGAGTATTTTCGTGTTAGAAGAAGAGCATGATGTTTTAAAGGGCAAGAATGAAGCATTATGAGAATGACACTGACACAGTGCTCTTTGATTATGCTGATAAGATTGATTTTCTAGATAACTCTCCAGAGTTTGCTCGTTGATGATTTTCGAAGACTAGAAAAGGATATTGATGCCCTCAATGAAGAGTTGAAAGAAGCTAATGATGGGAGCAGAACATCTCAATAGAGAAAAGAGCTTACAGAGCTAGAGATGATTGAAGAAATAGAACAAGACACGTAAATAGTTAAACTTATGATAGTGTAGGCATTGTTTATCTTTGCCTACACTATTAAATTGGATTTCAATATGCATACTGTTACAAATAAAAAGGAGAAGCTGATACCGATGAGCCGTATTACTCCAAATACAAAAAATGAGGAAATGGATACGGTTGCTTTTCGTGCAAACAATTTTGAGAATCGTAGGGCTTTTGACGTGCTGATGGAAGCTCAACACTATTGGAACGAAATGGATCAGTTCCGAAAAGATAGACAGAGAAACAAGAGATACACCTACGGAGACCAATGGGACGATAAGATTTGCGTCGATGGCAAAACGATGACAGAGGAAGAATATATCAAGCAACAAGGTAACGTTCCGCTAAAGAACAATCTTATACGAAGGCTTGTTCGTAATGTACTTCTGGCGTATCGCTCGCAATCGAAAGAGCCTCATGTGTAGCACGAGATAGAGATGAGCAGAAACTTGGAGAAACAATGTCTACCATTCTGCAATGTAATATGCAGCTCAACAGAATGAGCGAGGTATATGCACGTACAATGGAAGAGTTTTTGATATCAGCTTTTATTGTATATCGCAAAAAGCTAGGATAGCGTAATGGTAAGGAAGATTGCTGGACGGATTATGTCTAACCTCAACAACTTCTTTTATCGATAACAATATGCGTGATTTTCGCGGTTGGATGTTGGTTGCTTAGGAGAGGTGTGCATGATATTAGCTTTGGACAACTCATGTGAACAGTTTGTAGAGACTCCCTGAAGATTATCAAAAGCTCAAAGAGATTTACAAATGGGCTGTACGCAAAGAATTTCTACAATTATGCAGAACGTTTTTGGTTACAGTGAGGCTTAATAATTACGATTTCTATTTACAAGTGAGCCTGAAGGTCGTCGTTATAGGTTTGGCGCATGAACAGAAGCCGCGCTTATCGTTGCCATGACTATCTTAATAGCGATATCTACAAAATAGATGAAGATTAGATTACAGGACGTCGTTTTGCAGTAAATGAGCAGCGTATGCAAATGGCTGAGGCTACAGGGATGCCACCAGCAAAGAAGTGCCACTTGTTAAAGCTACTTGGTTTATGGACGATTATTGGTATTTCTACTACCTTTCTCCATTCGGTGATATTCTGAAAGAGGGAGAAACCCCTTTTGAACATGGTAGCCATCCGTACGTGTTCAAGGCATATCCATTTATTGATGGAGAGATACATCTCGTTTTGTGGCAGATGTGATAGACAGCAGCGATACACAAACCGTCTTATCACTCTTACGACTGGATTATGCGTGCCAGAGAAAGGTGTATTGCTTTATGCCTGAGGATAGTTTACCTGATGGAGTAAGCATGGAAGATATTGCAGAGAGTTGGGCAGAGTTTAATGGTGTTATTGTCTTCAAGCCATCAAAAAGCGGTCAAATCCCCCATCAGGTAGCTACTAACTCTACAAATATAGGTATAACCGAACTACTTAATTTGCAGCTCAAATTCTTCGAGGATATTTCAGGTGTTAATGGAGCATTACAGGGTAAACCTGGATATGCTGGCACAAGTGCAGCCAAGTACAACCAAGAAACGCAAAACGCTACAATGTCTCTTCTTGACATGCTGGAAAGTCTCGTATTTCGTTGTCGATGGTGCTATACAAAGACGTGAAGAATATCTCAACAGTTCTATGATGGTAAAGCGAGTATTCAACATTGCTGGTAAGGCAGGCGCACAAATTGAATACGACCCAAAGAAGATTAGAGACGTTGAGTTTGATTTGTCGATAACAGAAAGCACATCAACTCCTGCTTATCGTCAGCTTGCAAATGATGTATTGATGCAGTTATGGCAAGCAAATGCCATCAGCGTGGAACAGTTACTTGAACATGGTAATTTCCCATTTGCGGACGAATTGTTGCAGAGCATACAATCACAGAAAGAGCAAGTGCAGCAGGGCAGACACCCCTAGGTGTGTTTCTCCTGAAATCATGCAACAGGCACAGCAGGGAGCAACATGCAAGCAGTGAACCAGTTGCATCAAGCAGTAAGGGCAGCATAACAATAAAGAGGGTGTGTCAAAATGCAAATTAATAACTTGACAACTTTCAATCTATAAGTAGGGTTCTTCTAAAGGCAAAGAAAAGACCATTTCTTTACTCAAAATCGAGTATAGAAATGGATCTTTCTTTATTGGATTGTTTCAAACTGTTAGATTATCAAAATGGTATTTGCATTTTGACACACCTCTTTTGTTTTATCTTTTCTTGTTTACATTCTTTTTGAATATTCTCTATCGCTACAGCGAGTCACAGGCGTTGCAATACCTTCAAGACTTTGTTTTTGTCTTCACGTTGTATCTTCCATTGCACCAAGAGTAATATTGTTGTTTCTAGCTCAATCAACAGAGTTAGGCATCTCTGCTGTTCCATTTCTATATGGGGAGCATAAAAGCATCTCTTTCAAGGTCAGCAACTAAATGCCTTATTGGTGATATAGCCTGATGTAGCCATGATTTGAAGCAAATCTGTCCATGACAAGGAGCGTTTCTTTGTACCTTGAAGCTGGCATAACATAATAACGTTCGCCAGTCTCTCATGTGTGCCCTCATTTTGCCTTTCTACCAGCTTCACGATAGCGTAGGTAAGCTTTCAACTTTTTAAAACATTCATCATCTTATTATATTAAAATTAAACTATATTGTTGCAGCTGATACTGCTTTTCTTCTTTTGAGACACGCATCTTGACACGCAGAACAATCGTTGGTATGGGCATTTCAAAGAAGCAAAATGTGAAGTCCAATGGCACGAGTCATTAACAAACTCATCATGCTTTCCTATAATAGCTCCAAAAGGCTCCATTTTGCTTCTTCTCCTAGACAAACCATATTCATCTAACAGCGCTCGTCACGTTCTCTGTGTACAATGTTCACGCACTAACCTTGATGTAAGCGTTGATATAATCATTGGCTTAGTTGACATTGGTATGGAAACCATACTTACGAGGCAGACCTTCCCTAATCTCGTCTTCTGTCTGTTTACGTGCATACAGATCTGGATAGACATCTTTAATCTGATTAAGAATAAAGTGAGACAAATCTCCGTCCACTTGTCTTTCCTTGTCATGCGTCCTCGGCGTTACCCTGATAACAAAGTACGAGTTATCACAGAAAAGCTGCTGTTTGTGCAGCTTTCCATGCAAGTATATCCATGTCGATATGCCCATACCATTGTGCCACCACCTGAGGTCTTCCACCGTCCATCATAAAGAGTCGGTCGATAACCAATATTACAGACCAGTCAGCTTTTTTCGAACGCCCACCAATATCCATTGTAAGATATCTGCTAGTAACAATCTCCTTATCATCAATCTCTGGCAAATCCCATCCATAGTAACTCCTTGCGTGTCTTCTGTAAAGCGAGATTTTTATGCATCTCACTTTGAGTCACCATCTGCATAAACATCTCCCAATATACTTTAGGCGGTTTGCATTGATGCTCTGAACTCATCAACTTTATACTGTACGAAAACACGTTCACCGAATGTAGTAAAGCCTCAACGTCATCAGATGGATATTCTGATGCGATTGGGTAGCAGTTCGTTACACTTCAGCACGTTCTTGTACATACCAGTTGATTCGCTTCTAATGTTGCACCTGTTCAAACAACCACCAGGTACTCTTCCACTTTCAGCACGTGCAGAAGATAGCGATGTTGTTTTATTTTCCAAAGCCATATAGCGAAATCTGCTTTTTCATCATCATTATCAAATGGCAAAGAATACTGTTCAATATCAAACCAAGATACAAAACATTGCTTCAAACTGCGAAGTTCACGCTTTAAGCTGCATCGTATTCACGTTGAAAGCAAGTTTCCTGTACCATTAGGCCGTACCTCATAGACAATCATCGTATAGGCTTTAACAAAATACCCGAACAGGCAGAACGCACAATATCTTCTAGGTTTTTCCCGTCAGTAGTCTTCCATGGTCCAACCTCGACAAAATGCACAAGGTTGTAATCTCCACCACGACAAGAGTCTGGGCGTTCAGCAGTACCTAATCTTTATCTTACAATTACGTTGTGGTACACGATGGTAGAACCTGAATGTCCACACCTACCAGTTTAGACTCGTCTCATTGTATGTTTCCCCAGCTTATAGAGCATAGATATAGGGTGTCTCTAATCATACGGTCGAACATATCCTGATTTCATCAGAACCTGCAACTTGATGAGCAATGATAAGAGAATTAAGTCCGACCTTATGAATGAGTTGTAACCATGCCATACAGCCGTGAAGTTGTTGAACCACCCCACTGGCGAGCCTTTAACAACACTATTCGTATAGGTTTGTTGATTTTGCGCAACTTTTCAAGTTGCTCTACAAACTTTCTTTTGAGGTCGTGTGAGTCGAAATCACACACATCGTCTCCACCACCTTTGTTTTTGATGTAAACATACAATGCTGTCCCAAAAAGCAAAAGTCATAGTGGCACCTTAATCGCAAATTGCTCTATAACTTAAGACGATCTTCCTCAGAATATTCTACTTCTAATTCTTCTGTTAGAATTTTAATATACTTCCACAGCTTATTAGCAGTTTTCACCAATGGAATGCTAATCATTCAACAGGAATATACTGTGTTTCCTAATGGAAAACCTTCTATACATATTTCAACACGCCTCCAATAGACTCTATACCGCTGATAGGGTCAAACTTCTGGTAAACGTCAGCATTACGTTTGTCATTCTCTTTTAATATGTTGACTACTTCTTTCTGCATATTACAATCGGATAGTTAAGAAGAGATGATAATATGCCACATAAATAACAATACAGATGGAGGTATCCATTTGTGTATGGAACACAGCCGATAATAAGATAGAATATCATCCATGCTTGATAGTACAATTTCTACGCACTTAATGAAATAGAACTGAAGAGAAAAACACAATCCCAGATAGTCCAAACAGTTGGTAACGCAGAAATAGGTAAGACTTGAGAAAGTGTTTCTATTGGGAATGTTACGGCAACAATATAAGCAAGTATTAGCCTTTGCAATCTGATATTGTAGATAAAAACTAAACTGATAAGACACCAAGCGTTAAGGGTAGTATGATGATACCCGAAATGAAAGAAAGGGTAGAGACATCTTCCTACCCACGAACCCTCCCGGTGTAGATGCTGACTTTGTGCAAGTCAGAAAGCTTTAATAAGGATAGAGCATACTATTACTAGCTAAAAAGCAATGACGTAATCTTCTCTTTTCTTCGTATCTTTTTCTTTCTCTTGCATATCATAATTCTAATACGCTAGCACTTAAATAAAATTTAGAGCAGGCTAAAGCTACAACTATCTCACAACACTTGTTTATCGACCAATGAGGTCTTTGTCTTAGTTCAACAAACACGTCTGTGTATTTCACGAAACATCTCACGTTTTAACGGGACGCATCTTATAATAAGGGTGTTTACCTTTATATAGCCATTACTATTTTGCTTTGCCCAAATTTCTGATACCCACAAAATCTCCGAGAAGGCATATTGATATCTGTTCGCAAATGTGGAGATACTGATATATTTGTATGACGATATATGCTCATTCTATAGTCTCATTATATCATTCATGCGCTCTCTGCATACTCCATAGTGGAAACTCGATGTTTCATAACGGTTTTATCTATGTTCCAAAAGTTACAAAAAGAACGTAAAAAGCTTAAACTATTTATATAATAATTGTATCTCTTATTTTTGCATTAAAACAACCATCATAAATTTGAGATATAAGATTATGGCTGATCCAACAGTTAAGAGTAATCGGATAAGTTTAGAGAAAGGATAAGCAAGAAGTATCCTGACCATAACTTTGACGATGAAGAGGCTTTATATGGTCAAATCGGGGATGACTACGATGGATACGAAAAGGAAAATTATGGCTATAAGGAGCGTGAAAAGGCTTCTCAGACCTTTCACAAGTGACCTACGCAGCTGCTTTCTCACCAAATTGGCGTAAAAGGTGCAATCCTGCCATAGAATTGGTACGTATGTTCTGGGAGACGACTTTGTAGAAGAACTGAAAGACCCTGATAGCAGGAAGAACTTGCAAAAAGCAAGTCAAGAGTATGCAGAACGTGTTGCCAAAGAGAAGGACTTTGAAGAGCAGTATCAAAAGAATATTGCCGAGACGCTTTCCACGATTACAGCGATTCAAGATGAAAAGGGATGAGATGACGAGCAGGTTGACGAAGCTAATGGAATTTCTTGTTAACATCATGAAAGATGGTATTCTTGGTAAAGTTCTCACGTGAGAGTATTGAAATGGCTTTAAAGCTATCAATCACGATGCTAACGTTGAGGAAGCTGTACATGAAGGCGAAGTTCGAGGACGTAATGCAAAGATTGATGAGAAGCTTTCGTAAAAGACCCGCAATGATGGCACTGGCTAACCTTAGTGGCAAGAACGGGAGGTAGCGGCTCTCAACGACAAATGCCAGACCTTTGGTGCTATCGGTCGCTACGACGGAGCTCAGTCTATTTGGGGAGCGAGGTGGCGAAAACGTACAGCCTACAAATAAGTACAATTTTTACTATTAATAATCCAAAACGAAAAGAATGAAGACAATTAAGAAAAGTTCAAATTTTCTCTGTCGCATTATGCACATTGTTGGAATTGTGATGGGCGCATCAACGGTGTACTGATGGCTAACGCCTCCCGCACTCCAGATGCAGGAAAAACAAATGCAGGCGCAGAGGGCACTATGGTATTGCGTGACAGAAACACAGGGCTGCAGCAGATGGTGCAGAAAACTTCTACATGAGTGATGTAGACCAGCGTATCGTTAAAATTCGTCCTATGGCTACGCCAGTGGACCAGATTAGTCGCTTTGCAAAATCAAGTTCTTGTGACTCATTTGAGGTGAAGTATTATTCTGTTGAAACACGTGAGATTAAGTGTACTACCACAAAGAAGGTTGAGGCTATGACCAGCGGTGCCAGCACGTCACTTCCTGTGAGCGACACCAATATGTTTACACTTGACGATACTATTCGCGTAGTTGGTGTTAAGGGTGTAACAGACCCTAATACTGGCAAGGCATATACAGGTAGTAATATTCCTGACCTTGTATTGTGTGTATGCGGTAGGATGCTTCAACAAACGTCCCTATGGTATATGCTGTAAATGGCTCTATGGACAACACTTCTAAGCTAAATCTTTTGTTCCAGACTAAGAGTGGAGCAACGCTTGTAAGAATGGGTAAGGCTTGTGGAGAATTGGATGTTCAGACTGGACGTTTTAACAACATTCAATGCCAGAGACTCAGTACCGTCAGAACTTCATGATTCAAGTAGAACAGTCAACCTTTGATAAGATTGCTTTCAAAGGAGGGTGAACTGGAATTCTCTGATTTGGAAGAGGATGGTATCTATGACATGCGCCTGGCAATGGAGAACACTCACCTGTTTGGTGTTAAGAATGTTATCAAGCATATTGCAAGGAAGGCATGAACACTTGGTTCACTGGCGGAATCTGGTGGATGGCAGGAAAGGATATCGAGGTTGGAAAGTGGGATGCGGCAAAGAATTGTGCAGTTATTTCAGATGAAGACCTTGTTGATATCACCAAAGACTTGTTTGTAGGTACTGGTATTGGCAACAAGCGTAAGATTCTTCTCTGTGGTTCAGACATGCTTTCGCATTCTCTAAGATTAAGAGTGACAAGTTCCGTCTGAAGGACACCGTTGAAGTTTGAACTTGAAATCTAAGTCATGGGATACAGACTTTTGGAGAGGTGCTTACAGTTCATCATCGAGTTGTTTGATGTTAACGGTATGAGTGATTGCGGCTTCGCTCTTGGATCCAGAATATTTATCTAAGAAAACACACGTATCTTGGGCTCGTAATATCTCTTGACCTAGAAAAGCTGGTATTCGTAATACTGATGCTATAGTTATTCAGAGGTCAGTTGTCTGCACTTGGCGCTATGCTAAAAGCACATGCACGTATGAAACTTGCACACGCCTAACAGCAAATAATAATTAATAACACTAAGGGGTGGGATTCTCGTACATCCCACCCCTTTTTATTTATAAAGACATGACAAAAGCATTATATATCAGATTCGCATATCGCAATAAACGTTACTCTTGATGGTGGAGAAAGCATGCATCTATCTTTTATAGCACTATCAAATGGTGGCAGCATCTTTTCAACTGATAGTGAAGAATTGCAGAATGCTATCGAACGACACTATCGTTTCGGAGATTTATTCTTCCTTGATCATATTGAGGAACCTAAGAAGACATCAGAAACAGGTACTGATGGTAAGAGCATAACGCATTGAAGAGAGTGAAAACGACAATATTCAAAAGATTGCTGTAAGCGACTTGGGAGAAGCCAAAAACTACCTCGCAGATACATTGGGTATTAGTCGCACATCACTCCGCAGCCTTAAGGCTATCCTCGAAGTTGCTAAGGCTAATAACATTGAATTCGAGGGATTGGATAAGTAATAGCTCTATACAATGAAAGTGATATCGTCTTGATGAAATAGCAAAAGACGTTCGCATAGCAATAGACCAAAAATATGTCCAGTGACACACTAATTGGCTTTGATGATGTGGACACCTTTCCTTAAACGATATTATCAAGTCAGCGTTACAGATGCTGTAAAAAGAATACATAGCACGGCACCTGTATACCTACTTGATGGAGGAAACAACTTTGGAGACGCCCCTCTACTGGAAAGAACTTGAAAAGCGGTTGGTGTCTGCTACCTGAGGACTTCTATGCGTCTTGTAGTATTCCAAATGGATGATTGGGAGCGCTATCATATCTATGTTATCAGTGAGGACGATGCATATATATAGCAAAGTAGCCGTTTTAAGGGCATACGTGGAACTCCTCAGAAACCTGTAGCGTGCAATCGCTATTCGCCCAGAGGTAGAGCTTTGGAATTTATTCTGTAAGAGTGAGGATGCTAGGCAGTGGACTGTCATCTTCCTTATCCAGTAATAGATGAAGATGATGGTATCGAGATTTGCGAACGCTGTTACCAAGTTAGTAAGCCATAACGAGAGCATCATTAGTATTAACAACTTATGGCAATGCTGATTTAAGCAAGGCGTTGTCAGATTTAGGCAAAATCAGCATAATATGAGTTCTGTAAAGACAACACAATTAGACGGTGACGTATCAGTAGGTCGTAATACTCCATAGGTGGTAATGCGACTATTCAAGGCAACACTCATATAAAAGGCAATTGTAAAAGTGGATGGTTGGTTTGAGGCTAAGAATGTCAAGTCAGCTAACAAGGGCCCTTTACCACAGTTGAAAAACTTCGTGAGGCCTATCCACGTCCACATGATGGGATGGTGGGCAATCGTAGGGCGTGTTTGCCTGCACCTATTTATGTAGCCGATGGAGGCATGGGTAGCAACAGGAGAGAATGGTGGAAACCTCACAGTGGATAGCGAGCAATATAATAGCAACATATCTGAATTGCAGGGTGACCTTAACGCTACGAAGACCGATGTTAAGGGGTATCAAAGATGATGTAAAGGCACTCAAAACACAAGTGACGACACAAAGGCGATAGTGTGAACCAAACTCTTTGCACAGCCGTAGAGACAGCTAGCAGACTGCCGAAAATGCTAAGAAAGCAGCATCTGATATGAATGCTGAATTAACCACTATAAAAAACTCAAAAGGCAAAGCAAATGGTATTGCGCCTTTAGATGAAGATGGCAAAGTACCAGCTGCTCATTTGCCGAGTTATGTTGATGATGTCATAGAGTTTTGATGGTTGCATGGACAACCTTACTGCACAACAGCAGGGTATAGACATGTTATCAACAGACGAGCATGCAAAGGTAATCTATAATCGCACTGATAATGTTTTTGTATTAGCAGTAAAAACACAAGAGAACGAAGCCACTATCTATTATGGTTCTTGGGTAGACCAAGAAAAGTATGGCGTTTCTTCAAGAAATGGATTTGCACCAATAAGTGGTAAAGTGTATATCGATTCGTCGGACAATACTACATATCGATGGAGCGGAACAAAATTAGTCCCTATTGGTTCAGACCTCTCATTGGGCTACACAGCAGGGACGGCTTTCCCTGGTAATGAAGGTGCAGAGCTAAAACAGAACCTTACAAATTCTCAAAGATATATTGAAGCATTGCAGAACGATGGAAAGACAGCCGTTGCTCGTAGCGTTGTGAATGTCAACAAGCTATTAGGTATGGAGAACAGAGATATGACATTCTCTGTTGCTTTGGAAAAGATTAGCGAGTACAAGGATAAAGAGAAGATAATGATTCCTGGTATTGTCCTCACATTCAACACGCCTAATAATGGTTGGGTTTCTAAGCAGTGGGTCAATACAGAGAGTTGGAACAAAGAGGGTAACTGGAAAGATTTTGGTGCAAACGGTACTAACATCGGTAACACGCTTAATGTTAACTCTCTTTGCCCTGATGTTGAATATACATTGAGTACGGCTATCAAGGCAGTCCAAGATTTGGAGCAAGCAAGCGGTTTTACCTATTTCAGAAGTGGAGCAGTACTTACTTTCAAGACAGCTGAGAAAGATAGCAACGGAGCGCACGTATGGGCAGCTTTCCAATTTACTCGTGAAGTACCAGACATCAATCCTGCAGACTTGAAGCCATGGGTGCCTTTGGAGGTGGTGGTACAGCAAAGGTTGAGTTAACAGGCACACCAAGGGACAATGAAGAGAAAGCCTTCTCAAGCGCAGGTGCATACAAACATATTCCAACCAATCTAAAGGTTAACACAGAAACCGAGGGCGTTGTAAAGCTACAGATGACGAATGAAGCAGGAGAAAGTATAGGTGACGAACAGCAGTTTGTTGTCGGTACTGGTTCATCTGTTGGTGGTACAACCATAGCTATTGCATTCAAAGAGAATCCTTTGTATGGTAAAGCTGAGTGATTATTCAATGTACATGCTTCTATCTTTGAGTATCACAAAGGCAGGAAATCAAGAGACAAGCAATAGTATTACAAACGTTCAGTTTGTAGACCGTACCACAAAGAAAGTCGTTGCTACATTCGACACAAAAGAAACCTTCCTCTTCAACTCTGGAAGATTATAGCTTTTGTCTTTTGATTTGAGTTCACTTTTATGTAAATGCAGGACAAGGCAGCTGTAGATGGTAGTTGTAGACGATAGTGGTAACACTGCAAGCAAGAATCTTTCTGTAGTAGCCGTAGATGTCACTTGCGTGAGTGTGCAGACCCTACACTACACCAAAGATACAAGTCTTGAAGTGGGAGGAAATGCCAAGAACATCTTGATGTATTCTTTCCCAAAGAATAGTAGCGATAAAGGTATCCGTACGACAATCGAATTATTCAGAGACGGCATGGCAGCTATTAGAAACTACTGTTATTACTGATACGTATTCACACTCTCGTAGAATAGACCCAACAGGATTAGCGCATGGTGCTTATCCTATCCGCATACAAGGTCGAAAGATGTTGCATCTGGTGAAAGGTAATATCTGCATACTGCCGTTATGGTCATTCAGCAAGATAGTAGCCTTGATGACTACGACAAGCCTATTGTTGTAGCACGTTGGAGTGATGATAGCGAGGGAAAGAAGAAACTGTATGCAACAGTCATTTTTGATGTGGCAGTTTACCAGCGTAGCACATCACGTCCAGAAGCTGTTGTTTCACTTACCAATGAGACAACAAACAAGACAGAGACAATCACACGACAGGTCATGGCTCGTGATACTACACAGGTGATAAACAGACGTCTTATCGGGTTATCGCTTGACGGAGACAACCTGCTCTTTGGCGTTAATAGCGGTGATGCTACATTAAAAGAATCGCATAGGTTACTATTAGTGGAACGTTAGCTTCCTATCAGTGAAAACCGAGGTGCTGTACTTAAATTCAGTATGGCAGAGCGTAGTAATGCTGATAGTGATAAACGATAAAGACTGTTACGTCAGATGGGCAGCCTGTAAGTATTAATGTAAATGGTGCAAACTACACAACCAATGGCTTTGTAAAAGATAGCTTGGCACAAGCGATTATGGTACAGTTGAGACAAGGCGGACGTAGGCATTACTGTATTGCAGAAGATGTAACAGCAGAGTGCACTTATCAACCTTTGCTTTGAAACGCTATCGAGACGAACGGTTTGGCATTCTCATTCACCGTCATGACTAAGAATGTTGCAGACCGCAACGCACAACTTATATAAATGGCGGGTGAAGTTGGCACTGAAAGCTGACAGGGTGAAGAGCTTGATCGTTGCTACTTAACGGCTCTTTACAGATGCCGCAACGACAGCACTTATGCCATACGTCAATGATAAGCCAACACGCTTCGACATCGTGCTTTTGAACCATCTACGATTGCACCATATGGAGGCATTGGTGTTACTAGTGTTCTCATGGTGATGAGGCTGGTGCATGCATATAAAAGCTTGTGAGTTAGCAACATAACTCAACTCATCCATTTCGATGGACACAAGGCAGATGCGTATCTCTACGAGTTGAGCAGCACGGAATACTTATACAACTATATTCAAGTTAGCTATAATCCATCTTGTTGACTTTGACAGATACCACAGCGATGATTGGAGAGTATGAGCAAAAACAACGTTATAGCGAAAGTATTACTGCAGAGGAACGACCAAAAGACCGTCCAACAATGCAGAAGTGTCTTGACGCAGGTCTGATGGTATGCTATCTGTGAGAATCCAGATGCAGAAGACATTGCGCAAACTATCCTGACTATCTTGAAACGAAAGATGGAGACAAGAAAACAAAACAGATAGTTGACTGGATAGTTATTTCCAGACCGCCCTTGGCAGAACTGCAAGATAATCGGTATCACGCAGACCAACTCAAGGAACAACCTCTTCATGGCGACCTATCAAGAATAAGAAAGGTAAGATGAAGAAAGCCATTGTCACCTTATTGCATACACGTGAGAAATTCAGACTACGTTCCTGGCACGCTGACGCACTTTACCAAGTGTGATAAGTGTGTGAAGATGACTGCCAAGAACCGCTACAAGTTAGCAGATAGTGGAAACTTACCAACATCACTCTGTATTAAGGTGGACTATTCTGATAGCTGCGGTGCACAATGGTGCTATGATGGAGTTGATGAATGAGATCCAAAATAGCACTGGTGAAAGAGCACATGACACCAGCACAGTGTACAATGAGGGTGAGTACGAGATACACACCAGCATTGATAGCGTCCCATGCGCTGTGTTCCGTACCGATAGCCGAATGAACCACAGCGATGCCGAGAACCCTACCAAGGCATATTTCCATGCTAAGGCAAACTTCAATGCAGACAAAGGTGATGCTGACTTCTTTGGTTTCAGGGGGTAAACGGATATAGTAAGAAGTGCCTCAATTATGGTGACTTTTACAGAACCTGCAGCAGCACAGAATCAAACACTAACAGCTTTTAAGTCGCAAGTATTAGCAGACACCACCCAATTAATTGCGAGGAAATATCTATGTTCTTAGTGAGTATTGTGGCGATAAGTAGCGATTGAGAATGACGGTAAGGGTGCTATGCGAGAAGTACAGGCTGTAGAAAAGCCTGTTGCAGTCGACAAAACGCTTGCAGAAGTCCTTGCAGCTGATGTTAAGAACTACCCTTGGCAGAACGTATACAAGACCAGTGATGACCACTATGTACAGTATCAAGGTGGCAACTGATAGATCACTACTGGCAGTGATGACCTTTAACAAGGCTACTAAGAAGTGGAGGTGACAGGACGAGCTGTAAATCCAACAGAGTGCTACGAGTACTTAAAGCATGATAGCTATGCTGGAAGCCAGGGTGTGAACAGTCTTGATGACATGATGCGTACTGACTCTGCAACAGGAGCACCAATCTCGATGAGTTATTATGAAACTCGATATCCTGATGATGACAATCTTGAAGAGCTTTTACAAAAGCAGGCAGAAAGGTCCTTATAATCTTTATAAGTGGCTTGTTCTGCACAGCAATGTAACCAACATCAGACAGAAGCAAATGGAAACATTACACTTGGTGGTGTATCAGTGCCAGGTGACAAAAGGAAAATCGTCTAAAAGAAAATGGCAGCAAGAAGTGCATACACGCCAACCCATATTCTATTGTGTTGCTATGCAGTTGCGTCCGATTACAGCAGTAGACCAGCGTAGTAAGAATAGATGATTGCCTTTCATTTGAGATAGATGAACGATCCTGATTTCACTTTCAACCACTTGGTACGATGGAGACCGTGTGATGGTAGCGATAATGACTGTGGTCTGAATTCCTTGGGATATGGATGCCGTTACTTCACATCTATATCAAAGTGTTGGGATAGTGTAACATCTTGCGACGTACGGCGCACCAAACATGGATAGACGATAGTGGCACAAAGACTATCACGCCACACGATGGCAGCCGCTATGCGTAAAGACAGAACGCAACAGTAGAAAAAGTCTTCAGCGCTGATGGATGCTATTACTGGCTGGATTAGCAAAAGCGGCCCGTGCATTGGGCAAAGGTAATCAGTTCCTTTCGATGGCGAACGTAAGTATATTCCAGAACTCTGGCAGCAGCCAACTAACTTTCACGCACTTCACGGTCTGCGTTTAGAGGACTTACCAGATTACCAGCGTAAACGCTTTTCGCTGCGTGACGGCTATTATCAAGTAGGCGACTTATATACTGCACCATTCAAGTACGTATGATGGGAAATCTCAATCAAGATAAGCAGCTGCGCAAGATGGCTTCTTGGATTAGGCGAAGACTGCGGACACGGTTGCAGATAGCTGTTACCCAGAGCAGTGAGACTACACATTGAGAGCCAACGCAGCACGGGAGAGTGGCAAGATGGCATGGTGTATTTGTGCGACCGATGTAGTGCTTGATATTTCAGCTTGACACCAAAGCAAGAAGGCTTCGATCGTCAGTACTCTGCTTAACTATTGGAAGAATTGATTGTTGGAGGAGAAAGCTACACCTGCCTGCAACTAACAGGAGTTCTGACTTTCATCTTCCTGCAATGCCATTCTTAAAGAAGATTGACATATACAGACCAAGGTACTTAGCGTGAGAGAGAACTGCCCACGCTTAAAGACATTCAACTGAGTGTAGCATCGCGAGCATTTCATCCAGCTGAGCTTGTCCGTTGAAATAGCATAGTTCCCGCAAGTATGAGCAGACATTGTGTTTGTAGGTATGCCAAAAGTTACTATCCAATGGAGGTTTGACCTACGAGGGTTTGAGTAATGTAAGTAGTGTGCGTATAACAGATGTCCGAAGATAGACCCCGTAAGATTGATTAGATGCTGGTTGTTGCTGGTGCTATGATTAGTACTATTTTGATAAAGGACGTTGAATGCTCAAGAAAGACACCGCACTATCTGCACTGAAGGCAATGAGTACACGTGGTGTTAACTCTGAACACACAAATATTCAGCGATGGTTTAAGTGGAACATGGACGCTCACGAAGTATGTTGAAGATAGCAAGCTTGCAGGCTTTGAAAGAGTATTACCGAACTTGACAACTACATCGGTCGCAATACTCACTGATAGTCTTTTGATGATACTTACTGATGACTGCCAATATTAGCAACCTGACAATGAGACAGGTCAGATGTTCTCTAATGACTTTGTACCAAGTGCGCACGTAGCTGAGATTGAGACAGCAGCTTTATACCTGTTAAGGAAAGCTCAGCACAGAAAAGAAATGTGGTGGGACGGGCGTTAAGGTTTCAGAAACGAATTATCACCTTGCCAATGGGGTTGAATTTGACTACACCGATAAGGCTGCCGACGGTCTGATGTAGTGATGCTTTGTCCTGCACATGGTACAGTATCAATGACTTCAAAAATCAGAAGAAATATATCACGTGGAGAGCCTGGCTACTGAGCCATTATCCCATAAGCTAAACGTCACACGAAAAGAAGCTGAAAAGATATAATCTTTAAAGGCTAATACTGGTGAGTGTCAGAATCAGATTAAACGAAAAGTACGTTGGACAGTACTGGCGTTTGCTTGCAGAGGTATCAAAGTGAGACGTTTACAAAATTGATGTTGCAGGAATGAAGCGTTAGATGGCCAGGTGAATAATGACAGTGAGGAGCATGTTTCCTGAATGCAGCAGGCACTATCATATCGAAGCACAATCTTTGCACATGGTACTACTTCTTTGACTTCATCGATGGAGACTGTGTCTTATAGATGTGCCACAAGATGCTAATGAGTTTGTATTCTCATACAACAATGTAAACCTGAATTAGAGACCCCTATGCAGTAGACAGTACAGAGATAAGCCACTGAGCCTGATTGGGTACGCAATGAGCCATCGGCTATTGCGTTTATCAACATCAGTGGATACTCACTTAGAACCCAAGTTCTGTATCTGGTACAACAGTGCAGAGAAAGTAGTGATAATAACGTACTATCTCTTCGAATGGCTATACGACGAGGAGGGTGTGACCAACACACCTAGTAATGCAAGATGGAGTTCACATATAAAGACTTTCAAAATCTTGCACACCGCAGAGGTAATGGCTATCAAATGATAGATCATGAGATGTCAAAACCGATGGCTGTTCTCTGGTTTCTCACTTTATGGCGCACGTGACGCACAGCTCATTGTGTTGCGGCAGTAGCTAGTAGCTACAGGCTATTGTGATGATATTGGAAACCTGACAGTCAGACGTGAAGATAGTGAGGAACAAAGTGTTAGGTTTTGAGAGTTTCTTTTGTGTTCATTATGCAGGTGGAAGATACTATTGCTGCGAACATACCGTCTTATCGTCAGTATATGAAAGACAAGACTAGAGGTTAACACCCATCCGACAGACCTTATGGCGCATATCCACGACCCTGTTAGCAAGACAGAACGCCTTGTGCAAGGGACTCGAGATAGTGGTTTACCGTATGCGATCGTGTAAGACATGGACGCTATTGTGACATCGACTGCTTTCAAGAGTTAGCTCTGATAATAGTAGAGCAGCATCTAACTACGCAGATGGGCAATGGTATAATCATTTAAGAAGCCGGTTGTCGGGCGTTCGAATAACAGTGCGGAATGACGTTTTTGACGGTTCCTGTATGTGTTGATGCAAAGGTACGCATCATCGCAGTCGTACTGTATCATCGGTTCTCGGCTTGCCTCTGTGAAATGTTGAGATAAACGAATAGCGTAAAGCGTCGGTGGGCGAAATCTGCTACGCTGCTCTTTTGAATTAAAGGTTCAAATATAAATCCCTTAAAACATACTCTATGAATACAGATAAGGTGTACGGAACCAGGAACGTAATGACAGTTTGTTACGTCTTTCCGGCGACCATTACGTGTTGTTCTGACGGCTTTGGCAAAACACAACGACAGCGACGAAAGCGGCTACTGCTGGCGTAAAGGATTATGGCACGCAGCCAACAGAAGAAGGTTAGCGCGATATAGTCAGCACATGTCAACAAACTGATTGATGAAAAGATACTTGCAGGCTTTTACCTATGAAGGTAATATTGTATTCTATCTTCCAGAGAATCAGTTTAATTACAAAGCTTGCATTTGACTTGTGTATGCTTACGGATGGAAGCCAAATCTACCTCGTAACGTTCAAGTTCGGACAGAGAACGACCCTCAGTATCAGCTAGTTTAATACAAAGGATGAGTTGAAAGATTTTTATTTATCTGCCATTTCGTTTTGTAACTAATACGCTTGCAGAGGCCGGGCAGAAAAGGATATGATTTATAAAAGGATATACGGTCATGGTTTCTTAATCATTTCATCAGTAGTGCTTTCAGTTGCAATGGCAATAGTAGTAGCAAAGAAAGCAAAAGGAGTTTGCTAGATAGTGTGAGTAGTTTCAGCAGGTTATGAGTGGGTGATGTTCGCTTCGTTGTGGGCATGACTGCACAATCTTGATCATTCTCTTCTTCATGCCTTACCGCCTAAGCATACGCTGTATTGCAGGGAATGATGAGTGTAGGCTTGTTGATGGTAGCTGCTTGCCTGTGTTACAGGACAGAAAACAAAAGTGCTACCATTATGTAGGCGGTTATCTCTTCGGATTGGTAAGTCAGGGTTGTGGTAGCATTACTATACCATGAATACTCACATCGTGATATTGTTTCCACTTGTATTCATTCGTGAGAGTTGGAAAGAGAATGCTACATTTGATTGCAGAAGGGATATGTTTACATCACTCTTTAGTAGGCAGCCTCATCCCTATCTCTTTTACTATCGTAATTACAAACATAAACCTTTCAAATCGTTTTTCCCTATATTATTTTTGAAATTATTGTAAAAACAAGATGAAGAAAAGTAATTAAATGGCTTAAAAGAAAGTAACAGGTACAAACACCTCATAGGTGGTGCACTCATCGGTGCTGGTGCTAATAGCTTTATATTGTGCTGCGTATGCAGTATAGAGACAACCGCACTTTGAACTATAGATAGAAATGTGGGCGGACAGGACATCATCGATTGGGGCTAACAGTCAGGGGTGTAACCATAGAAACTCGGAGTAAGAATGTTAGTAAACATAGTTATATTATGAATTACCTTGAACAATTTAAATACGTTATGTGTAGTATCTAGCGGTATGCTAAGTCTCCTATCCGTGATTTTTATGTATGCAATGTTGATAGTCTTCACACTGAATTACATCTTTGGAGTAGATAGCAGGACTTAAACATGGCGAACGGTGGAATCGAAAGAAATCAATGGTTTTTCTTCTATCATTGCGCATTGTTTTGTCATGACCGCTTCAATATTCATTACTGGGATCTCCATGCAGGCGAGGAAACTTTAGGTGTGGTCAGGCGTTATGCGGTGTAGCGATTTGGTTCTACTCAACCAATATCGTTCGTAACTGGAGAAATGATGCTCATTGAAAAACACTACCATGTGGAAGGTGGCAGGTTTCGTTTACTATGTTCTCACTTTGAAAGTGGTTGACAAAGTTCCATTTCTTGGCGAGTATCTTAAAACAGCTCACGTCGATATTAACGACAATAAACCCAAATTCGATTAACGTACGTGAGAAATACTAATTACATTGCGGTTCACTGCACCGCAAGCCACCAGTCTATGACGATTGAGGGCTTAGAAACAGGAGTTCAAGCGTAAAGGGTGGGTTAATCCAGGCTATCATTATGTAGTCAGCCCAGACGGTAAGATTACACAGCTTCTTGATGAAGACAAGGTGAGCAATGGCGTCAAGGGTTTTTAATTCAGTTTCAATCAATGCTATATTGGGCTGGCATTGATACTAACGGTAAACCCACTGACAACCGCACGGACGAGCAGAAAAGCAAGTCTGCGCTCGCTGCTAAAGATGCTACATAAGAAGTACCCAGCAGTTATTCAGGGGACATCGTGATTTCTCTCAGACTTGAATAAGGATGGAAAGATAACTAATGAATGGATGAAAAGCTTGTCCGTGTTTTAATGCTAAGGAAGAATACTCAAACTTATAGATATGAAAGGTAAGAATATTTTTCTACGATGCTTTTGATTAGTGCAACTAACGATTCTTGGATATGCGCTAATCTATAAGCCTATAAAATCACCTACACTACTTTCCCACGATGTGATAAGGGACACGGTTATCTATAACGACACAATACCTTATTATAAGCCTATTCCCAAAAGATAGTCTTGTCATTGCGGTACAGAACGCATACCTTGCCTGTTGCAGACAAAGTTTCTAAAAGAGACAATAACGACGATAGTCTTTTGTCTCAGTCAGTAGAACAAGACGGAGTGACAGCGCAGCGTTGTTATTCCTATTATTCAGAAGGTGTGCTGAGGATAGTACCTATAAAGCGTGGGTAAAGTGGATATGAACCTCAACTCGACAGTATATTTGTTTATCAGAAGACTGCAGTAATCAATCATTATACGAGAAAAGCCAAAAACATTGGGGGTATAGGGCTGCAGATTGGTTATGGGTGTACTGGTAAAGAGTTGCGTCCTTATGTAGGAATAGGAGTTAATTATAACATATTCAGATGGTGAAAGTATGAAGACGGTTGTTTTTAAAGTTGGCAAAAACGAAGTTTATCAAGAAGTCGCGAAGACCACCTCATACACAGGGGCAAAGATGGATAATGACGAAGATGCGTACGATCGCATCTTTACAACTGATGAGGACAAGACGATGCTTGAACGCTTCTGGAATGAGAGTAAGAATATGATTGCTGGTAGTCTAAAAGAAACTACTAAGCTCAGAGCGTGAGAGGATGATGAATACATATTAGAACTGAGGTTTCCAATTCCTTTTGACGACAACCTCAAGGAAAGTATGCAGCGTAGTATGTTCAGCTTCTTTGTTATGAATATAACAAGCAAGTGGTATATCTTCACAAATAAGAATGAAGCAGAAAGTTATGCAACATCAGCGGCTACGGATATGGAAGATGTTATGCGTAAAGCTTATTACAAAAAGAAACCAGTACGTCCAACATACGATTAATAACATTAAAAATAAACTATATGGCAGAAAACGAGAAAAGACCTAACGGTCACCGAAGAAGTTAGAGAGCATATATGATGTTCAAAAACAAAGCTTATCTGACAGGACAAGCAAGAGAAGCAGAGGGCAAGAAACCGTATCAGGCTGCATCTAATATGCAAGCAAGTGATGATGATGAGACAGTTATCAGATACGACGTTCCTTTGCAAATGCTTTCTCTTCCCTCAAGAGTCTTTTAGGGGAATATCTCTACGAAGATAGAAGTACGAGTAACAATCGTATGATTAGCGAAATTGATAATAATGGGCAATTGACTTTAGCTTTTTAAGTGCACCTTCAAATTACAATAACGCTTCTGCGGATAGTCTTGGTAATGGTATACATTCTTATTTAGTTGATATGACACTTGCTGATTGGTTTGCTATAACTAATAAAGAAGATGCAGAGGTGTATGCAGGGCATTCCTCTGTTAGCCTAGAGAGTGTAAAACGTGCGCTATATAAGCGTAGTCGACCAACACGCCCAACTTATTAAGTAAAGATGCTTATGACTTGTTGTAAACAATCTGAATCAGAACAGCAAAAAAAGGTTGTAACGCTGACTTTCAAGCGCAAAGAATTGTTATATGATGCCAGCAACTATTCTTTTGTTGAGGCTGATATTATGCCACAAGATACAGAACACGCCAAACATCAAGTGTTTGACATAGTTCAAGATGGCAATATAGATCGTGTCACTCGCATTCTTAACTTAGCTCATGCAGAATGCGTGGAGTTACTATATCCATACGCAAAAGAAGAATTACCCGACACAGAAGAAGTGCTTGATGATATTTTGAAGGAACCAGATACATACACTATTAAACTTATGCTCCCTTACAACTTTTCAATGACTACGGTTAAGATGTTGGAAGAGTACATACATGAGTTTCTTGTGTGTAGTGTCCTGTCAGATTGGTTGAGCATAACATTTCCACAAAGTGCAGAGCGTTGGGAAAATAAATTAAGAGATACAAAAATAAAGATACGCACTTCTCTTATGTCGAGAATGGGTAAAGTCAGGAGGAAGTTAAAACCATGGTAATAAGCAAGGGCAGCGCTACATCACGTAGAACTGCCCTTTTGTTAAAAATCAATCTTAACCTATAAACTAAAAACCTAAACTATCTCGGCTGGTTGGTAAATCGTGGTGTGAATTGCACCGAGCAACCAGTAATTCCTTCATCATTTGAAAGGTTAGCAGTAGCACTATACGAATGTATTTATAAGGTGTTCCCCTAAACCCACGTAAGTAATGGTCTATGGATGACCATACTGGAACCCAGTTATACAAATCGTTAGAAGCATAAAGAATAGACTTCACATGTCCTTTCTTAAATACGCCACGCTGTATGATGGTGTCAACAGACTTATGAATGTCATAAGCATCAAGTTTTATTGGGCGTGACACAACAATACTTTTATAAACCTCGTCGGTTTCATCAGAGAAATTAACAAGGCTACCATCATTAAGTACAGCAAGTGCATCAGGGTAGGAGTTTACGTTGTCTGCAATATTAGATTGCATCATTCCCCACTGCTTTGACTTTAGTGAAAATATATAAGCATAATTGCAATTATACTCTTTGCTATTGTTGTAAGCAATTATCCGTTGATGCTCATAGTCATATATCATTCGACAATCACGTATAAAAATCCATGAAAGGTAAAATTCTTAGAGTTCCTTTCGATAAGTCTGCGTGTTCTAAGATTTTATCTATCTTAGGTAACATTGTTACTGATACAGCATTTTCTCCATTGAGAATATCAGAGATACACATTGCTTGTGAACCTTGCAGAAGCATTATACCTCTATCAGTTGTAAATAGAACAGCTGAATCAATCTGCGTGATGCTCTTTGGTGATATACACACGTCACGTGTGATAGGTTGTCTGGGAAGTAACCACCAGTAGAATTGACTTCCAAAGCCCTATACTCCCTCATCTGTGAAAGCATAGAGGGGTGAATGAACTGACCTTGTGAAAGAGCTTTTGCAGCTGTTGCGATTCCCGAAAAATCTTACCTGTTCCAACCGTATTAATGCCTGTAACAGGAAGTAGAAAGGGTTATTGACTTCGGAGGTGTATATTTTATTAGGTATCTCATGGTCCGTTCTGCATCGTTGGAAACATTCGGGCGTTCATACACTCTTTTTCTAAATCTTTCCAACCACCAAAAATAAAAAGAACCATTGAGAAAAGCATGCTTTTCAAGTGGCACCTCATAGTAAGTTAATAACTCGTCATTGCTATATAGACAATAGCTTTATATGCATTCACATTAGGATGGTAAATGAATAATACAGGACTATTATTGCAAAGGTTTCTACCTCGCCTTTAACTATAATGTCTTTTCCGTCCTGTTTAATGAATATATACAATAGAATATTTACCTTAATATCTAAAGATGTAGCGGGAGATTTAGAATCGTACTTAACATATCCGTTGGTAAAGCAGCAACGTTGCGCCAGCGTTAAAGCCTTTGAAAAGTTCCTTTCTGATGTTGGTAAAGATTAAGGCGTGCGTTATAGCCGAAAGCGTTTCGGGAATAATCTTATCATGGCTATCGTAGTCGTCTGTCATCACTTCTCGATTAACCAGTGACTGTAAATAGTCGTCTTCTATATTGACAATTGTACGTTCAGTAGTAAGTTGTTCTATCTTAATACTTTTTGAGAAAAATAAAAATTTGAGCAGTTGCAGAATATCTTCCTTTTATAGCAGCTTCGGTTTTGCGTGGTAGTCCAAGTATACCATTAGGACGCAGCTCGAGAAAAATCTTTATAAAATGATGCTCGATAAAGGTAGCCCATATCTTTCTTTTGATAGCGCAAGGGATATTTAGTTTTATCTGCAGCTTGGTTAGTATGTTTGCAAACACAATATCCCAAATATCATCACCATACTCATTGTAATAATAGAACTTGTCACATTCACCATTTTGGTTGTGGGTGTATATTGGCTTTTGAAATAAAGATATCAACAGACTTGACGATATCTGTCCAATTTTTGATTGATTTCTAAATTGTGCTGTTTAATGACGGCATAGTCCAATGAGTGTAACATTCAACGACATGAACATCAGCCCTGTTAAACCCACCATCACCATATATTTTCCGATATAAGACGAACGGATTGCAACTTGTAGAACATACCATGAGAATAGGTGCAGAGTGCCCTAATAAGGTTTCCATCATATAAACGATAAAGCGTATCTCACAAAAAATGGGAAAAGAAATTTACCTTTGTGGGTAGATTTGTCAGCTATGAATTTATTGACCTTAGCCAATACTTGTGCGGATACTTTTTCTTGCTTTCATCAGAGAACTCATTATAGCTAATATAATAATCATTTATATTAGAGTGCTATAAACAAAAGTCAGGGCCATCAGGTTCTTCTCTACCATCTATTCTTTATATACAACCCCGAGGTTGTCAAACTCAAGAGTAAACTCATCAGTACGCTGCATCTCACCCTGCAAAACCAAAAGAAATAGGGTAATTCTGGTATTTCATTACCAAGGAAGAGATACCTAGATGTATCACCTTTCCAAAGGAAGTAGAACATACCTTCGTTGGTAAGAGCTATAAGCGTGTTACCTACTCCCACAACTTGATACAACTCTTTTTCGCCTATACTATACAGGTCTGTGAAGTTGCTACCGTCTATAGTCCACAGCAGTTTCTTGTTAGCAGTATTAATGATGATATAATGTGTGTAGGTCGTAGTCTTATGCACATATATCACACTGTGATTTTCTCCAAGGTTGAATACCACCTTTGGAGCTGATACAGGTTTTAATGCACCATCTTCAGGAATGAGGTTCAACAACATAGCAGAGTCTCCGTCTTGACACGTGTTGTCAGGTGGAACTGTTGATAGTCCGTTATACTTTATCTCTTTATTCATTTTTAGACGGCTTGTCAATCTGATAATATAATTTGTTGTTAGTTTCTTTTACTGATACAGACAACTTGCATTTGCTTTCAGCAGGTAAGTTGTAATCATAAAGAATACGTCCAACCGATGGGTTGAGTGTTTCGAAACCTATACATTTATACTTATCGTTGTATTGTATATCACAAAAGCTGCGTTGACTTTTCAATTTTTGGATTGACCATAAAGGCAAACCGTCCACTGTCAGACACACGAAATACGAATACAAAGGCTTTTTCAGCCGTATCCGAATACTTACGGATATGGCTGAAAAGCTTCTTAGATAGTGTTACAGAATTGTCTGCAGGGTCTAGAGATGACATATAGCCTGAGAGACCAATACCAGTTCTGTATCTTTTTGAGAATATTCATCATTTTGCAAATATATTACATAAAGGTTATGTGCGGTTTATCTTTTAATATTCTTTGCGAGACGAAAAGGATATTGTTTCAATAAATATGAATGACCGTGTTGTCTCGTAATCCGTCACGATGCTTGTCTGCATCTTCTTTGCAGGTGAAGATGTGGAACAAATCTCGGTCTTGTCTGTCCCTTTTGTTGCTACGATGATAGCATAATACTTGCGTCCAAATAGGAACGCAAGTACTTCATTTAATACTGTTGTTTGCATAATCTTATTTTTATTTACAATTAAACCTCGTGACAGGGTATTAAGTCTTTTGCTTCTTCTTCCATAGGGTCACCTTCGTTACCCTCGAAATCAAGATAAACAGTTCCGTTGGTCAAGTCGTCAAGTGATGAATTAAGACCCACGACTATCATAGGAAGCCGTCTTGTGGGTTGCATACTTTGTCACCCTATCTTTATATCTTTTAATGTTCATGTCTTATTCTCCTCCTTTCAGTTCTTTGATTAAAGCATCGGCATCATGCAACAGCATATCTTGAAAAACACTTTTTGGATATGCCCGTTTTTCTGTCTCGGAATATTCTGTAATGTCTCCACTATTCAAAAATACCATTCATGGCTTCTTTGCAAAATTCATACCTACGCTGTTCCCAGTCAGTATCAGGGAAAAACTCCAATGCTAAATCAATTAATTCTCTACCATCTTTTGTTGCATATTTTGTACATGTTCTTTGCACTGATGTTACACCACTTGGTGAAACGTCCACAATCTCTCCTGTATTTTTATTCTTGCTTCCATTGCTTATCTCCTTTCTCGTTAAACTTCGGTATCTCGCACCAGTGGGTAATATTCAACTCCTTGATTATCTCCGAATCCACTTTGCCGATAATCGGGATTTGCGTTCAGATAAAACCAGAACATTCTCAGTTTCCTTTGCAGTTCTTTTGTTGATGTCGTGCCACTGGTTAGCCAACGTCCACTCGGCACCTGCTTCAAAAGGCATTCCTGACCAATTCGTCTCGTCGCCAAACAGGTAAGCTCTGGTAACATCGGCATAGGCTTCGCTGCTTTTGTTATTTCTTTTTGTGTCATTGTTGTTTCTATTTTAAATATTCAACTTCAAACTTATCCTTTTGGTACACGACCACTCATTTTTGAACCATCATAACGACACTCTTCCAATTCTGGCAAACTATCTTTATGCTTTTGGTATAATCGGCTGTTCACTTTTAAGTCTATCCAAATATAATCACAACCTCTATCCATTGATAAAAGGGTTTGTTACTTGTCGAGATAAACCTTACCACGTTCAGAAAGGTTACTTCCTCCTTTTGCTGGCTGATAGTACCACCCTGTTGGCTTATGCTTTACTCTGTATGGTTTCATTCATTGCCCCTTTCAGTAATTCTGGTTTATCATGGATATTGCTGATAACTTTTACACCGATAATTGACTCATCTATATTTGTATCCATTAGGATTAAAAGAGTGGTTATTCTTTACAGTGTCCTTTATAGAAGGAAATGCCGCCTCAAAATGCCACATAATGATAATTGGAGTTCAGAAGGGAAAAGAAGTTGTTTTTCTTGTAAAGCTTCAAATGCATCTTTTTAAAGAGAACAACACCTATTTGCTTGCCGGATACAAAGTCCAAACATTTGATCATTATGGTTGCAGTCAGGGTTGATACAACAATACTCAGTCTCATAAAAATTCTATTATATCCCCCTCAAAGATTTTTGTCCCCATTTTTGTCTTTTCAGTCCCGTGTACTGACCGATGGTGTCGGAGTTTACATAGCACCAGTCGAACTGATATACAAGACCTTTACCCTCTTCATAGCATATAGCATAGCAATAGTTTTCTGACGCAACAAGCGAACCATATACCCATTTATTGTACATGGTACTTTTTCCTCTGAATAGTATCTCTTTTCATATTACTTTACTTAAATAATTCTTGTTCTTTTGGCAGACTTCGATAATAGCGTTTACACGCTTTATCTCAGCATCAATTTCTCTCTCAACTGTCTTACAGTCATCAAGTATAGTTTTGCTTCGTGTCTTGAGTATTCTTGTTGAAGTTTTTCTCATCAAAGCAACCTTGTCAAAAATTCGACTATTCATTACTTTCTGTATTTGAAATTACACTCTCAAAATGACCCATAATCAATATATCCGCTTAATAATTCCCCGTGCCTGGTGGAGAATGAAGTTTTCATAATCTCTAATGTATGGCTGATATATATCTATTCGACCTAAAAACTTGTGTGTGCATATCGCAACCACGTTGTTTTAAGAGGTGCATAATTTCTGTATGCTTTGCAAGCTTTTTAATCTTGCAGTGGAATAAATTTACTCATAACTTTATTTAGTTTCGTTCTAATAAATTTCTAAATATTCGCTCTTTTTCTATATACTTATAAGAGAATTTCTTTCTCATTTCTTTCTTGTTTTTCCGACTACCATTTGGCAACCATTTACCCTGATAAAGCAAAAGTTTCTATGGTGCCTTCTGTTTTCTTTTTAAGGCAAATCTGATTTCCAAATCGCAATACCTGTAACTATCATTTTGACACCCTCATATCCTTTTACTCATAATAAAAATGACCGAGTGTATTTGCCTCTTCTTCTGAATTACATAGCGTACAATTCGTTTCATATCAATATCTGAATTTTTGCAGTTAATAACGGCCATGGGCTTTTGTTACATCGGCCAAGCGGAACCAATGATACCAATCTGAAAAAGATAGCCCGTCATTATTTGCCAAGTCCGTTAAATCAACCAATTGTCTACTATCAACTTTTGCAGGGGCGCATAAAAATCGAATATATCCAATCGTTGTATGCCGATGCCATTCTCGGCGTAAGCATTGCTATTTCCACTTGCTTACTACGATAAGGCTTTCCACTCCATTGGCGGACAGATAATACCGCATGCCCTTCCTGTATCTCTTTGATGCGCTTCTCCCACAGAGGATAGTTGCTGCGGATGGTGCAATTTGGGGAAATAGAGAAGTTCGCATGCAACCTGTGCAGTTGGAAATATGCTCACATGATAAATCCTGCGTCTCATTACAATCAGGGCAACCTTGCCCAAGAGAGAACTTTACCTTGAGCCCGTAGGCATTCCTGCCTTGTTGTGTGTTTTCGGAAATACCGCCGAAAGCATCAGTACATAAGTCTTTTTCTTTTCTTCCATATTGATTTTTGTTTTAGTTATTTACTTTTGAAAGTGAATACACTCGTTAGTCTTCTCTCTGTATTCTACTGGCACCCACCACAGCATTGCATCGGGAGGGTCTGGCAAGTATCTCTTACAACACTTGCGAGATTGCAAGCTACGCCTGAACAATAGGCGTAATCATTTTTAATTTTGTTGTTCATAAGTTTTTAGTTTCTAAAAAGATTTTTCGTTTCCAAAGTTTATAATATGTGCCATTTCTCTTAATCTATCTGCAAGGCGTTCGTCATAATAATCTGAGATTTCGTCAGATGATAGATTTGATGTAGAGATTGTGCAGAACTGCTCTTGATATCGATACATCATGATATCTGTAACAGCTGTAATGATATCTCCGTAGTTCATACTCTACGTGGTTCTGCCCCATGTCATCAATACATAATACTTCTACATTTCGCAAGAACTTGTACTCTCCCACAGCTTGAATATTTTCCTTTGTAGGGTTATTATAAGCCTTTGCAAGTAACACTAACTCTTTTGCCGTGACGATTCTAAAGCCTGTGTAAGGTAGCTCGTGCATTTTGCTTTCAGGTGTATATGTACTATCAGAGTGAACATAAGCATATAAAGCTTTAAGTGCATACACCATAGTTGTTTTCCCATTACCTTTGTTGCCAGACAAGAATAAGCCGAACTTGCTATCGTTTGAAACCAGCCAGCGTGCGATGTCCCATATATGCTGTTTGTATTCAGCAGTTGCATTGAACGTCCTCATACGCGCAGTAACCTCGGCTCTACATGATGCATATAACATTGTATAAACTTGTACAGCTGTGTAGGTAGTCTAAAAACGTTTTCGGAATACGTTTTCTTTGCATCAGCTTTTGAGTATATTTCCTCTACGTCCAGCTTTACTGTCGGCTCTAACTTTATCATTGCTTACTATTCTTAACCAATTATTAAAATGTCTTTTGCATCAGAGAGAGGTCTTCATGTCTCATTTTCCCATCAGCGATACATTGTAATTTGAATTCATCAAGTTTTGCTCTTATTTCTTCTGCTGTCATGTGATGCAGTGCTTGCTAGATTATCAATCCAAACATCAGCAAACTTTAATTCGTTTATCTCATCGTCAAGGGTAGGTGCTTCTAAAGGCAGGTTCCTTGTTAATGATGTTTTACTTTGTTTATATGAGTTGTTGCTTCTTTCAGTATTTTTCTCAAGGCAACAAAAATTCACTGACACTGGCACCACGCTTACAAGTTCTATTAATATTCATATACCTTTCTTGAATGCCTTTGGAGGTAAGAATACTATTGGTTTCAAAAAGAATTTTATTGAATAGTCCAACAGTCAGGCAGCAATGTAACAACCTCTTGTATATACTGCTCATCGTAACCAGACAACTCTGAGATAACAAATGGCAACTCTTCATCCCACTTTGTGTAATACCCATCGCGGTAGATGATACAGAGTAGGAGTATACACCGTTATAGCCTTACCACCTTGATAGCGGATTAACTTTCTTATCTTGATGTCTTGAAAGAAATCAATATCGAAAGGGAAATATTCAAGACCTTGTTTTATAGCACGCCCCATAATTATAAATAATACTTTTGAAAGTGAAGTTATCGACTTCATTAATCAAAAGTCTCTCAAGTGAGTGACAAACCACGTATTTATATTCTCCTTTATCCGTTACGATTCGCTCCCATTCCTTTTGTGAAGCACTTTGTCTTCCTGGAAGCAGTCTTCATTTCAATGAGTAATGCACTAAGAAACGATTAGGAACAAGGAGTATTAAATCAGCAACTCAGCGACAACGCCCTCAGCTTTTTAGTTTTGCACCAGTAAGCGCATCACGCTTCCCACCATTCGGCACTGCAAATAATCTACCCTTTTAAGCTTTGTTTTTGAGGTTGAACCACCGCACACAGAACATTGTATGCGGTGTTCCTCATCAGAGACGCTTGCGCTTTGTAGCTACTGCGCAGCTACTAATTCTTCAAAGTGTCATAGTGCTACTGTTTGTATGCTCAAAACATCAAGGAAATGTGTCTCTGAAATAGAATAACATCATAATCAATCAAAGTTTTCCCCATGACTTCCTTTACATAGCACGTGCTTTGTCAGGACTTGCAGCCTGAACAAGATAAGTTACAGGGAACGTTTTTCCTTATCAGTCTTTTCATCTAATGTGATGAAAGCAAGTCATAAACCACTTTGTCATCAGTATCGATGTCACTGGAAGAATATCTCACTAGTAGACAGCAAAGCTAATAGCCTTTACTCCAAACTCACCACTTACATAGTGTGACATCTCTTCCACAATACGCTTCTCAGCCTCAGAGAAAACTTACAGCCTCTACACGTACTGCTCTGTGACTTTTTGTCCGACCATCTTCCATGGCCTTATCATATCTGACTTTTGTTTCAAACCAAATGCTTGTTCTACTTCTCACTATCTTAGTTTGTTGTCTTAAAACTATTGATTCATTTGTTTCTTAAGTTCTATACTGATCTTAAAGCCTTGCAGTGTTAACAGCTGGAATAGGAACCTGCTTACCACGTAGGTAAGACATCCTTTTCTTAGTTTTAACTACCTTAATGGTTTGCAAAACCACGAGTGAAACCTCTACCCTTAATGGGTGACTCTTAATAGATCTAAAAATAGCGTCATAAGCTTTTATAGCTTGTGAGCGTTTGAGGTTAGTTGTTGAAACAACCTCTGAAATGATTTCCGTTCTTTGTCATTGTTTTTAATTATTAATATGGTGTTTTGTTGAATTCTATTTCCATTCCTTTATACAGCAATTACATTCTTACCAGTCATCAGCCTTTATCCCTGTCACAAATTTAGACTCATTGCTATTAGCATCAGAAAGATGAATAAGAATAATGTTATTCACTTGTGATAGGTCGTTAGCTTGCAAGGTCTCTAAACACGTGTTATAACTCATGTGTGACTTGATGGTTCTTTCACGACGTACTGGAGAGATATGTCCTGCATCTGTGTTATGGTCAAGAATATTCAAATCATAGTTACATTCTATCAGTACATTGTTTGAGGCAGGAGACTTGTATTTAAGATAATATGTATCTGTTGCAAATAAGACAGTCCCACATTCCTCGTGTCTGACAAGATAACCAAGATGTCTTCTGCATCATGTTTGTACATCGAAAGGCATAATGTCAAATCCGCCTAAGCTGAATCGAGACCTGCCTCACACATTAAAGGTGAGAAACTGGCATAATCACTTGGAATAGTTCTGTGCATCGTTCCTTCTGACATTCTTATAGGTATTCTTGCTTCGAGGTATTGCAAAACATACTTTGCGTGATCTCCATGTTCATGAGTGATGCAACACCCAACAATAGTAGATATGTTAAAGTTTAATACTTTCTTTACCTCTTGTAATGCTAGTTTCAAGTAGTACCTCCTCAGTCTTTTCAGACTGGAGAGTAGCAGTTACTCTTTGGAGATGAACCCTAAAATGTACAGCTTCATAACTTAGTAGGCAGGAGCTTCTTCTTGAGTAGCGGAAGTAGCTGTCTCACCCTCAGGAAGTATCTCACCAGTGTTAGGGTCAACGCCTCCAGAGCAGTTTCAGGTACAGATTCACCTTGTTCATTCTCAAATGAGAGTGGCGTGCGATTGGCTGCTGATAACTTTTCAGCCTCCACCTGAGCAGTTACGTCTTCGGCTGTATCTGTGATGTCAATGAAATCCTGTGCTTCCTCAACAGTACGCATACCCATAGATAGCTCTGGTGCATAAACAGATGTCCAAAATGAAGCTGCTCGGTACATAAGCATCTGACGTGGCATTGTACGCCACTTAGACCCATTCTTGATGTACCACCTTCCTCGATAGCCATTCGCAGAGAAACAGGAGACCCTCTAATATATCTTCTCTCCATAGTGGTGGTATAAGCAATACATTCAATGTTTTCAATATTTGTGCCAGTCGAACTCCTTTGTAACAGCCTCGGTTTTTTGATAGGGCTTACCGTTAGAATTGTTTACCCATTTCTTCTCATACTCGATGTAATTGAATTTACCCAGATTACCTTTCTCTACGAAGCGGAATTTCAGTGGCTCGAAGCGACCACAAGTGTTGACCGTTGAAATAAAGGAATTTGGAAGACCACGATGGACGACCATAGATGATAACAAGGTTCTGCATAACCATAAGGGGTGACGCACCAATACGTGTAGCGATGTCAAGCGCGATGACACAGTTAGCTACTGCCTGTTCTTTTCCCACCTTGCCAATCTGATAATTGTCAGGAACGAGTGCAGAAGATGCGAAAAGTGAACTCATGCGCTGTACTATGCAGCGAACTGCTGAGGGTCAAGAGATTTACGGCAGAGGTCTGTGGTGTAGCCTGCACCGCCATTAAGTTTTTGTTTTCTGTCATAATAATTTAAATTTATATATAAAACTATTTGATTACTAATCGTTTGTCTTGTGTTACCTGTAATAATATCATTTGAGACTGAATGCTCATATAGTGATTTACACTCTCTGCACCATCGATGAATACAGGTGCATAACTATTGTAGAACTGACATAAGGTGTTGATTATGTCAAGACCTAGCGTTACTTGTCCAGCAGTGTTAGTAACACCGTATGGAGTTCCGTTCACAATTGGAATGCAAACTTCAAACTCGTTTCCTTCTTGCGTATAATCAAACAACTGGAATCTGACAGACTTAAACATAGCATTAATGCGCTGTTCGCAGATCTTCTATTCTCTTCTTAATGAAGAGAACAGCCGTGTACTCTCGCTTCTCAAGTTCTGCAACCTGCTGTGCTACTACGTCCTCTGTTTTCAAGAGCTGCAATTTCATTCATAGCCTTATCGATGGTAGAACGATGACTCATACGTGTTTTAAGTTTCGTAAGAGAATCATATAACGCATCTCGTTCTTTCTCTATTTGAACAACAGGGTCCTCTTCTGATTCGAGCATTGGCTTTTATTCAAAAGGTCTCTCAACTCTTTTACCCTTTTAAAATCAAGGTTTTTCATTTCGTTTGTTGGGACTTCTAATGAGATAGGAATCTGCGCAAGAGGATGGAAGTCAAGCAGCTGATATAGCTCTGATATATTCTGCTCTATACTTTTTACTAATTATTGCAATCTTCTCATCAGATATAATAGTAGACAACTCTTCTGTTAATAGATTACGTTTGTTCAACAAGCTGACTTACCTTCTTCGTTGTTTGCACGGGAGCTGTTCTAGTCTTATTCTGAGCAAAGATATTGTGAGCCTCCGCAATCTTATCTTCTGGAAGACGCTGACCGCAACAAGAACAAATGTTCGAGCCACTATATTCTGAAGAATTAATTGCTCTCCACTTCTCACGCAGGCTGTTTAATTTAACTTCTATGTCAGTTACCCTGCTGTTCAAGATGCGTGACGTGTTTCTGCCTGCTTGCGTTCAATAGAAACTTGTGTTAGAACGTTCGTGAGCCTCCTTAATCTTTCGTTCTATCTGTCTACGCTCTTCATTTGCAGTGTCAGCCTCCTTTCGGTATACAGCTAAGCTCGTCTTGTTCCAACTGTATGCGTTGCATCTCCAAGTCGTGGATCTTTTGCTGTCTGTTTGTCTTTCTCCAGCTCAGCTTCGTTTCGCTTCTCGATGTTTGTAACCTGTTCCGTGAGTGCAGCAACTCTTTCTCTGCCTCGTCAGTAGCTTGTTGCAAAGCATCCCAACCTCAACTTCTGGCATCATTTTTGTGTCTGGTCAATGCGAGGTTGTATTTCTGATAACCTCAGTCTTAAGCGTTTTTAGTGAACGATATTTCTTTACGGAAGTCTGACAAGCTCTTCCTTTGAGTTCATCGAGTAGCTTCTTAAACTCCTCGTTGTCAGTAGCTATTTCCTCGTCTGACTTTACACCACTATCTGCAACAGCTGTTCACGCTGAAGCTGCCACTTCATCTTCTCTGCGAAATAACGAGGATTAGTAATCATCTTGAATACTGTTTCGTCGATGATATTTTCAGATACACGTGTTTTAAACTCGCTTACACTTAATAGGGCACACCATTCCAGATGCACTCCGTGACATTACCTGAGAACACCTCTTCTACTTGACCACGAGGTTTAACCCACTGTTCTTTGTATTCACGCTTGAGTGTTAATTCCTCTCCATCAATAATCAAAGATAGCCTCTACAGAGCACTCCGCAACGATGAAGAACGTGTGCTGTTCGTCATAAGAGCGGAGTTCAAAAATCCTTTCTGTCTTGAGAATCCTTGCCAAAGAGCAACCAACAGAAAGCATCGAAGTGTCGATTTCTCAGTCCATTATCTCCACAAATACTTGTAGGAGTATCAAGGTTGAATCTTGGGTTCTCTCTTTCTCCCCTCCAGTTTCGGAGGGTGATTTCTTTAATTTTTAATTTGTCTCATAGTTTATTGTTAGAATGATTTTATTTATTGTTATAAATCTCTCTCTCCAGTTTGGGTTATTCTTGACATACTGCAGAATAAAATCCATTCTTTTTAGTCTGGATAGTCCTGTATCTTCTTCTGTTTGTTTCCTATATTTATTTTCTTGAAAAATTCGGAAAAACTTCTTTCCTCCGTATTCTTTTTCTGTAAAGAGTAATCATTTCCTGCACGGTATATTTCTCTTTATGTGGTTTTGGGAGTCTATTCTCTATGTAGTCTCTTGTACCAGCTGCACACGCCCCCGTAATAGTTCTATATGCAGCAATAGCCTCTTCATAGGTTAGGGTGTCGTCTAAAGACATGTTCTTGTACACCGAGGTGTCTCGGTCGTTAATCTTGAAGATAAGGTCTGCACGTGCATCTTGGAGAGTATTACCGTGCGCCCAGTGGTTTTCTCCATCTGTTACAAGATAGAGCTGCTCTCTACTATTGAGTTTGTGAACACGATATACATTCCCGTGATGTGAGTCAATAGCTGTAAACATATCATCAACCTTGACAAATCTTCTGTTATTCCATTTCCAGAAGATAGGCATATTTGAAACTCTGTTTATAGCAGCCGTTGCTAGAAGAAAGTTTTTATTTACTTTTACTTCATCTGTAATGCCTGCTGCCACGTAGGGTCAAGATAGCCACCCACCGTTAGGTTATCGGGTAGTGCTGCAACGCCTGTGCCTCTTAGGTCAAGATAGCCACCCACCGTTAGATTGTCGGGTAGTGCTGTGATGCCTGTGCCACGTAGGTCGAGAGCCACCCACCGTTAGATTGTCGGGTAGTGCTGTAACGCCTGTGCCTCTTAGGTCAAGATAGCCACCCACCGTTAGATTGTCGGGTAGTGCTGTGATGCCTGTGCCACGTAGGTCGAGAGAGCCACCCACCGTTAGATTGTCGGGTAGTGCTGTGATGCCTGTGCCAGCGTAGGTCGAGAGACCACCCGCACCGTTAGGTTATCGGGTAGTGCTGTAATGCCTGTGCAGTTTTCAAGGTCGAGATAGCCACCCACCGTTGAGGTTATCGGGTAGTGCTGTAATGCCGTGTGCCACGTAGGTCGAGATAGCCACCCACCGTTAGATTGTCGGTAGTGCTGTGATGCCTGTGCAGTTTTTCAAAGGTCGAGATAGCCACTCACCGTTAGATTGTCGGGTAGTGCTGTAATGCCTGTGCAGTTTTCAAGGTCAGATAGCCACCCACCGTTGGGTTATCGGGTAGTGCTGTAATGCCTGTGCCACGTAGGTCAAGATAGCCACCCACCGTTAGGTTGTCGGGTAGAGCTGTAATGCCTGTGCAGTTTTCAAGGTCGAGATAGCCACCCACCGTTAGGGTTATCGGGTAGTGCTGTAATGCCTGTACCACGTAGGTCAAGAGAGCCACTGTAAAACAGCTTACCGTCTTTAACGACAAGATTAACACCGTCTCTTTTTCTAAACTTTTCAATTTCTTGTTTCATAGTTGAATTTATTTGTTTCTATAAATAGTCCTGTTCTGTTCTTCTGGAGTTCTCTTAATCTACGTGTAGAGTACTCTCTTTTTCCAGGGGCGCACACATGGGTGAATCAAGCCATTTTTACGCCACCTATCAACATTACCACGACTGAATATTTTATAAGCCTGTCGCTTGGTTTATCATCTCAGGCTCGTTTTATCATTCTGCGAAATGATGTTATACGAGCCGCAAGGTCATTCATAAATGTATCGTAGGTAACGACCTTGTCGAGAATACTATTTTGCATCATAGTTTATCTTTTAAGTGTTGTTTACTTCGTTTACGTTTGCCTTATCTGCTGATGCCCACCTACGCCCAGCTATTAACCAAACTATAGGTAGCAAAACTCTTTATTTCCACAATCCATACACCCAGTTGTTAACCAAATGTACAGCGCAGAAAGAGCGCATGACGTACGTTACGACGTAATAACTTTCTTAATCTTCCTCAATAAAGCTCCCATGCCATTGAGTTTTTCATTTTTATTCCAATGTTTAAATAATTGGAAAGAAATGTAACCAAGGACTGCACCTATCAACTTACTAACAAAGAATATTGTAATATCCTCGCTGTCAGAAAATAGCAAGAAGATAGTAACCATTGCTAATAAGAATAGCATGTGAAAACGCCAGTTTAGGTAGATTGATTTATTCATAATTTCCTGTTTATACAGATTGGTAAATTTGCGTACTCAACATACGCCTTATACAACTTACAGTATCGTCCGTTGATGCTGTTATAAGCATCGGTGCAACTTTTACATTGATTAGGCATTGTCTATTCCGCTTAGAAACTTATTCACAAAATAAACCTGTCCTTTGCCAGTAACTTTTACCGTCTTGTTAATGATAGCAGAGCCATCTGGCTTCTGAATGACTGTCTTTTTAATTTCAAACAGTCCTAACTCCATTGAGTATTGAGTAGGCTCGTTAAAGCATTCGCCAGTCTTCTTGCACAGGTATCCATGACCACGAAGCCACTTGAATAGTCTGCGCTGCCCTGTATCCACTCCGTTCTGCTTGATGAGCTTTGCAAGTTCACCTACCAAAATAGAATCAGAACTTGCCGTAACAGCATCAGCAAATCATGACTTAGTGGACGAGTTTCTTGGATTTTTCTTTTCCGCTACTAATCGCTTTTTGCTTCTCGTTCTTTAGCTCTGTTGCTAACTGAATGAGAAAGTCTGATTCTGAATAGCTTTCTAGAGTGCATCGTCCGTCATGTACGCGCCATGCTTACGCGAATGGTTGGCAGAACTTCACTTGTTATCCACTTGCGGAATTGTCTTGCTTCCGCCTATGACTATCAAGGATGACATCATATAAAGCCATCTTCGTTTACAAACAAGGCTTGCTGCTCTCTCCAAGTTTGTCTGTTGCAGGGGTAATTTGAAATTACCTCATCTCCAAGTCGCTGATTAACACCCTTTGCCGATAACTTCAATGCCTGCATACATCTGTAAAGACAGAACTGCGATTTGCTTCTGTTCCAGCAATACGGATGTTACCAAAAAGCGGGGTTGTTGAATACTTGAATTGACTGCATACGTTAGAATTGTTTGATAAAAACCTAATTCTTTTGCTTTTGACGTACTAAGTTCTGTACGTCAGAGTCGCTACTTCCAGTGCATAGCGTTATAGATAGTAGGCTGCTAACATCGAGAATCTTTTGCAAGTTTTTCTTGCACCCTTTTTAATTTAATCGGTTTTCTGTTTGCCATTATCGTTTTTATTGTTTATGTTTGCACAATTGCTATTATATATCGCTATGATATTGTATAGTTATCTAAACTATTACGGTGCAAAGATAGATAATTATCTGTAAATATTAAAGCAAAAATTAGATAAATTATCTGTACAAAGTATCTGTTTATACTATTTCTAAATAATTGTTTATGGAAAGAGACTGTAAAAGATAGACTTACAAAGTTTAGGCAATATAAGAATCTTGGGCAAGGGAAGTTTGAAAAACTCTCTGGTTTGTCAAATGGTTACCTTACGCAATTGAGAAAGGCTCCTGGTTCTGAAAAATTACAGAGAATACTCTGTGCTTTTCCTGAGCTTAATAGAACTTGGCTTTTAACAGGAGAAGGTGATATGCTAACTGGAGAGGAAGCAGAGCAAACAATACAACCATCTACAGAATCTGATATTCATCTGATTCCTTTACTTCCTGTTTCTGCACAAGGCGGCTCGCTTAATGATTTTGTTGTGTCTATTAAGGAGTCAAGCTGCGAAAAGATTATCTCTCCCATTAAAGGGGCTGATTATGCAATGTCTGTCTCTGGGGAGAGTATGGCACCTGAATATCCATCAGGTTCACAAATCTTAATCAAACGAATTGACGAGAAGGCGTTTATTGATTGGGGACGTGTATATGTGCTTGACACCTGTAATGGTACGGTGATAAAAAGACTATTCCCTTCTGATACGGCTGATAAAGTGCTATGCAAATCTATCAATCCAGAGTTCCCTCCTTTCGAGGTGTCATTGTCTGATGTGATGCGGTTTATCGTGTGTTGATGTGTATGTCGTTGAAGTAATCAAGGTGACTTGAGGTAACCCAAGATTGAAGATATAGCTAATAAACTAACAGACAAATTTAAACTATGGAACAACCTATAACAATTCAAGACATTGTTAACATCTTTAAGAATACTAATGAAAAGAAAAAGACTTGGGGATATAAAAAGATACCATTGTCAAAGCATTAACTCCTGAGAATGCTTTTATTAAATACAGACCAAGTGAAATAGAGGAAAACAAATTGAGCTACTTGTAAGAGGATAAAAAGCAAGACAACGAATCTGAACTTGTCTACTGTGCAATGGGTATTACAAGAGAGAAAGAAGAAAGCTGCGCTAGCGGATGGTGCAACACTTTCAACTGACTATGTTGGCAGAGCAGGAGAGTGTGCTGTAATTTCTGAGCTTATCTTTCATGGATATAATGCTAACCGAATGATGATTGATGACGGAGTGGATATTATTGCTGTGAAAGACAATGTGTATTACTACGTTCAAGTAAAACAACTAATATTAAAAACGGGAGAATATACGTACAAATTGGTATAGAAAAGTTTGATCAATTTATTAATTCACAGATGCGGTATATTATTGTAGCAAGGTACAATGATAAAGGTATTGAACGAAATATGTTCTTTTTAGCTGACACCATCCCTGATACAGCATGGTCTTTATGGGCAGTGTATTAAAAGGGTAATGATAATATCAGTATTAAAAATACAGTTTAATACCAAGACAGGAGAGCCAATGTTGTATGACACGAAAGAAATGTCTATCGGATATTTCAAAGACAATTCAATTTATAAGTGCGATATGAATAAAAGAACTCCTACTGTAATTTCACTTTTCATTCTATTTGCTTTCCTAAGAAAACAAGTACAGGAAATTAGTTGAAGAATATGATGTATGGCAGTATGTCAAAGACTTAGATAGACAAAATCCAGAAACATTCTGGGATGCAATATGGAGGAAGAATAAAGGTCTGAATACTCTACAAGAAGCAGTAAAAATGAAAAATCAGATTTAAGATTAGCCCAAAACCAAATCACTAGGCTAAAGTCATAAATGATATTTGCTAGGAAAGTTAAAATTGATACGAATTTACAATATGTGGGTGATACTATTATCTCTTTAATGAAACTTAGAAAGATTTTCCTAACACTGATATAGTTGTTATTAATTCGGATGAAGAAAAATGCCTTTACTACTCCTGAGGGTAGAATCTATCTAACGAATGCCTTATTAAATAAAGTCGGTCTAAATTATGATGAACTTTTAGGCATATGCGCTCATGAATTTTTCACATTTTCTTTTTCAGCATGCATTATCGGAAGCTTATGCCGTAGAAAGAAAGCGTCGTAAGAATAAGATTATAGCAGATATATCTGCTGCTATTTCCATTAGAGCAAATGCGTATGCACAAGCAAATGGAGCGGCCGATGAAAACTTCGTGGATAATGTTAAGAATACCATTGCAAGTACTTATTCCAAATGGATAATGACGCAAAGGGTAGATTCAAATATAATATTCCAGAAATCAGAACTGGAAAGCTGATATTGTTGCTTTCCGTTATTTACAATGGTTGGGTGTTGGTGGAGAATATTATATAAGAGCATTAAAATTAATCTCAACAGAAGGAGATGAATACAATACAAAAAATAGTGACTCATCCTAAATTAAGTTTCAGAATAGGATTACTTGAATATTTATCAAAAATAAATAATCATTAAGCAACAATGAAGACATTATCCATCATTGCTCTTGCATTTTTGCTGAGCATAAGTGCTACCAACAAAAAGCCGTAAAAGAAACTACTACAAATTGTTTATGTATGTCAGGTCCAAAAGCCAGTACTTATCACAGAACTACAAAATGTAGCGGTCTTAACAGATGCTCAGCGTGAAGTTGTGGGCATTGATATAAACAAAGCAAAATCAATGGGTGAGCGAGCATGTAAAAAGTGTTATTAAAAATATAAATCAATGGAACTAAAAGATTTTTATCAAACAAGTTTTTATCTGATATTGCAGGAGGAATTCGAGGCGCAGATGGAGAATGAAACAACTGCGTGGATTGTTCCTACACGCGTTATAGCAGTAATGTTGAGAAAGTGAGTACAACAAAAGGTTATGTTCCCGTACGTAATATAGACTTTGATGTGGCAGTCACCTCGGAGACCAATACTAAGAGTTCGGATGGTATGACAGGTGGTATCAAGGTAGTAGAGTTGTTCCATATTGGTGGAAAAATCACAAGAGGAAAGTTCCGCTATACAACAGAATGTATCAAGGGTCAAGTTCTCTATCCCGATGATGCTTCCAAGTACCTCAAAGAAACTCGAATGAAATATGATAGGCAAAGAACTTGAAAAAACTAAAATTCAAATTAGGTTATTTTAAGCCTTTAAATATCCTCTTGCGATAAAGGTATCGTCTTTTGCATTTGAGCTCGTCAGAATGAAAATAAACAGCCAAATAAGCGATTTTAATTTATCATCTCCATTGCACCATAATCAAACTAAACAAGATGAATAAAACATTAAAAACAATAGAAAACATGGTTTTACTTACACAAGCCGTCTAACTGCTTTATTTTTAAGCAATATTTTTCTGCGGCACAAGCAGCAGTGGAAGATAAGTAGTAATTTCTTAGAAACATATTTTTAGGCGGTATACCATGTTTTACGTAGGTATACTCGCCTATTTTTATTTTTATAAATGTATTTTTGTAAAAAGTTACAACCTTTATTTTTCTCTACTCTAATTTGCTAAGTTCTTTATAATAATCTTATGTTTACTAAAATACAATTTATTAAATCAACATTTATAGCACTTGTGTGTTTTCTAGCGATAGGCAGAACAACTACTTCAACAAAGAAAAATACGAATATTCAGTTTGGAACAGTTTATATTTGTACAGAGGGCTAAGGCAGAAAAGTTTCATTCAAGTCCCAATTGTTGTGGACTTAATAGATGTTCTGGCAGTATAAAAGCCTTTCTCTGAGTGCTGCAAAGTCAAGAGGCTTTAGTCCTTGCAAGATTTGTTATAGATAGTTTGTTTTATAAGCTATGTTTTAATACATAGCAAGAAGTATGTAATGTGTGAGTCTTGAACCTTTATAGTTAAGTGTAGCAACGCTTTTTATATTCGTTCTCTACTATTTCACAGTTTCTTTTTACTATGAGTAGGAGATTTTTACAGCTCTACACTACGGTTTAATGTGTAGATAGAATTATTTTTACTCGGGAAGAAATATTGTTCTTGCTATGGGAAAAGTTACTGTAAATATAAGAACTGGGAACGTCTAATGATTCTGTCTATATGTTGTTCTTTGAGAAATAAAAATGTTTTTCTTCTATAGAAAAGTAACGATATAACTATATATAATTTCATTTTGCTGTCACTTTTAACACTTTATGTAAACGTGTTATAAGTCAGCAGGTTACTGCTGTTCTTTTGTGATAGGAGTGACAGAAACTTTCATTTTGGATTTTTTGTAGAAAAACAGGGATATTGGAATAGAATGTGAGAAATAGTGTATTCGAGGCGGACTCGTTCTTGATAGTAAGGAGTTTAGAACCGTTTTTATAGTGACGACATCTTATCTTTTTCTTCCATAGTGGATGATCCACAATAACCCTTCTTCTCATGTCATATCATCGAGCGGATATTCAGCACCAATGGTGCGGACGGTGAGCACAGAATGGTGCGGACGGTGATGGTGCATAGAGTTACTTTGGGTAAGAATACTTGTTGGTCACGAAGCAGCCTAAAAGTGAGTAGAAGTTTACGTCATAAAGAACTACTGTCGTATCTCTCAATATGTCGGATGAAACAGAGGTGTGTCAAAATGCAAAATAATAACTTGACAATTTTTCAATCTATAAGTAGGATTCTTCTAAAAGGCAGAAAAGACCATTTCTTTACTCAAAATCGAGTACAGAAATGGTCATTTTATATAATTGTTTCAAACTGTAAGATTATCAAAATGGTATTTGCATTTTAACAACCCTCTTTTATATTAATTTCTGAATACTAAACCCTCACCGAAGCTATCGATGATGACAGGCTTGTCACGATTGACTGTACCTGCAAGTAATGACTTACTGAGGTCGTTCAATACGTAACGCTGGATAGCTCTGCTTGACAGGACGCGCACCGAACTCTGGGTCGTAGCCAACATCTGAAAGATAGTTGATGGCTAGGGTCAGTCCATTCGAGGTTGATACCTATGGTTCCAACATCTCCTTTACTCTTTCAAGTTGCAAACGAACAACACCACCAATCTGCTCCTTTGTCAATGGTAAGAACATGATAGTCTCGTCGATACGGTTGAGGAACTCAGGACGAATTGTCTCTTCAACATATCCATTACTGCAACTTTTGCCTTATCGATTACCTCCTCACGGTTAGTATCGTTAAGATGTTCAAACTGTTGCTGGATGTATTGTGAACCAAGATTAGACGTCATGATGATAATCGTATTCTTGAAGTTCACTGTTCGTCCCTTATTGTCTGTCAGATGACCATCGTCCAACACCTGCAGAAGGATGTTGAATACGTCTGGATGTGCCTTCTCAATCTCATCAAAAGAGTACGACAGAGTAAGGCTTATGACGTACAGCCTCGGTCAACTGACCACCCTCATCATAGCCTACATATCCAGGAGGCGCACCGATGAGTCGAGTTACACTGAACTTCTTGATATTCACTCATATCAATTCGAGTCATCATTGACTCGTCATTGAAGAGATAATCAGCCAATGCCTTTGCCAACTCAGTCTTACCGGTACCGTTGTACCTAAGAAGATGAAGGAAGCAATAGGCTTCTTTGGATCTTGCAATCCTGCACGTGAACGACGAACCGCATCTGCTACAGCTGTGATAGCCTCATCTTGTCCGATGACACGCTTGTGCAATTCATCCTCTAAAGTGGAGCAGTTTATCCTTCTCACTCTGTAACATTCGTGTGACAGGAATACCTGTCCAACGGCTCACAACCTCAGCGATGTCATCTGCTGTAACCTCCTCGCGCACCATTGCTTGCCCATCTTGTGTAGCTTGCAGCTGCTGTTGGATGTTCTTGATATCGTCTTCTAATTGCTTTAGTCGTGAATATCTAATCTCGGCAACACGCCTCGTAATTACCCTCACGCTCGGCACGGTCAGCCTCATATTTGAGCTGTTCAATCTCTTGTTTATCCTGCTGAATCTTGTTCACCCAGTCCACGTTCTCCTTCCCACTAGCACTTTGGAAACCATGTTCCTACTCTTTTGAGTTCAACGATTTCCTTGTCGAGGTTGTGCAATCTTTTCTGTGTCATTCTCGCGCTTGATAGCCTCACGCTCAATCTCAAGTTGCTTCAATCTACGACTGATTTCATCCAATTCCTCTGGTACAGAATCTCGTTCCATACGCAGTTTTGCAGCAGCCTCATCCATCAAGTCGATAGCCTTATCTGGCAAGAAACGGTCTGAAATATACCGCTCAGAGAGCTTAACAGCTGCGATACAAAGCATCATCTTGGATACGTACCTTGTGATGATTCTCATAACGTTCCTTCAATCCACGAAGGATAGAGATAGCATCCAACTCGTCTGGTTCATCTACTAACACGGTTTGGAAACGACGCTCAAGCGCCCTATCTTTCTCAAAATACTTCTGATATTCATTCAGTGTTGTTGCGCCGATAGCTCTCAATTCGCCACGTGCTAAGGCTGGTTTAAGGATGTTAGCAGCATCCATGGCACCCTTCGCCACCACCTGCACCAACAAGTGTGTGAATCTCGTCAATGAAGAGGATGATGTTACCATCAGCCTGCATCACTTCCTTTAACAACGCTTTTAAGACGCCCTCGAACTCACCTTTATGCTTATCACTAGCCAACATCGCACCCATATCCAGTGAATAGAGTTGCTTGTCCTTTAAGTTTTCTGGTACATCACCACGAACGATTTCTCTGCTAAACCCTCAACAATAGCAGTCTTACCAGTACCTGGCTCACCCAATGAGAATAGGGTTGTTCTTTTGTACGACGAGAAAGAATCTGTAATACTCTACGAATCTCTCATCACGACCAATCACTGGGTCAGTTTTCCTGCACGTGCATCCTCGATAAGGTTGCGCGCATACTTTTTGTAATGACTGATAGTTCTCGTCACCACTTTGCGACTGTACTTCTTCTGACCTTGTCTAAGATCATTGATAGCAGCTGTCATTTCCTTCTCTGTACAACCCGCATCTTTCAATATACGGCTTGCGGTTGAGTTCACAGCAAGTAGGGCGAGTAGCATCGGTTCGATACTAACGAATTCGTCACCCATCTTCTGGGATGTCTCTGTTGTACGCCTGCATCACCTGATTGGTTTCTGAAGAGAGGTAAGGTTCACCACCAGATACTTTTTGGTAAGTGGCTCATCATTCTGAATGGCAGTCTCTACAACGTGTATTGACGCTAATTTTTCTGGAAGACGTAATTTATTACGTCCTTTCCTTTATCCATTACACCAGCTAATATGTACTGGCTCAATGGTCTGCTGTCCATTTCGCTGTGCAATGTTTATCGCACTCTGAACAGCTTCTTGTGCTTTGATTGTAAATTTCTCAAATGTCATATTCAAATCTCCTTCCTATAGCTCCTACACCTTTATAATAGGCTTCAGAACTTGTTCTTATGTTTCTATTGCCTATATATCAAACCCTTGTGCCTATAGGCGTTTTTGCAGTCAATTTGTCGCTTGTTGTAGACAAATTGGCAGTTAATCGATTTTCGAAAAGGCAGAGGAACGAGGTTGGGGACGTACTTTTCAGTGTTCAGTTCTCTTGGTGTTTACAGCATATAAATGCACAGATATAAATAAAGTAAGCCCAAAGAATATGAAAACCCTTTTCGTAAGGCATCTCCCGTTTGTTCCATCCAAAGATAAATGTAGTAGAGTAAGGACAATGGGGCAATTATAAGAAATGTATATTTCCTTGTTTTATTTATTCCGTATACTGAGAATGAAACTATAAAACTAATAACATAGAGTAGGGTACTATAAAGGTACAGAATACCAGTCCCAACATCGTGTCCATTCCTACAGGTGCCTTGTACAACACTAACCCCAAGGATATAAATGAATGTTAATGTAGATATTAATATGCCTTTACTAAGTTTATTCATTAGTTTGATTGTTTTTATTTTTCAAGTTCTCTTTCATTTTACCGTATATAAGCGCATAGATATAAACAGAGTTTGCCCAAATAATATAGTAAAGCCTTTTATAAGCTATATCTGTATGTTGCATTCAAAAGATAAAGGAAAGATATAATAATAGCAAAGACTGAATCTATTGTTTATTATTTCTTACATAAGCTTCACTGTTACTGAGGGTTATTTTTGATAATAAATGGTGATAGTATCACCAATATGCGAACTTTCATATTCTCCATATTGTTTTACCCCTACCTTCATAGGTCTTCTGATCTACGTTATATGAATAGGAGTAGTAGGAGTTGCGCGAATTTTATAAAGTCTATTGACAACACCTTTCTAGTGTAAGCTGGGTTCTCAGCAATCTTACTACTCTTCCATACATGCCATAAAGAGATTCCCTAACAGTGCGATAGCAAGATAGGCTATTGAGCGTTGATGCTTTCTTTTTCATTTGTCAGATTGAGCATTATTATTCAACTTCTCCTTCATATAGTTATGAAGGCGATGTGTGAACTCATAGTTTTTCAGTCCCCATTTGGAGTGCTATGAGGGAGGTCAGGGAGGACTCTGGCTGACAAAGCGTTCGAGTACAAGGTCGGGGCGAAGAAGGCTGATGTAATCTGCTATGAGCATGATATACTCTTCAACCGTATAAAGGTGAAATGACTTTTCAGCGTACATCTTTGCTAAAGTCGAGTTCCACGAATAATCTGTAACTGATGAATCTTCAATGTCGTTAAGGGAAGAAGAGATGATTGGAGCTTGTCTTAAACTCTTTTTGCATCTTCACCAGGTAGTCCGAGAATGATATGTGCACCGACACGGATACCACGTCGGGCAGTCTCTTCCTGAGGCTTTACGTGCACAGCAAAGTCATGCCCGCGATTAACCAGTCGAATGTCTCATCATGCAGGGTTTCACACCATACTCAACGATGAGGAATGTGCGGTGATTTAGTTCTTCAAAGTAATCTAAGAGGTCGTCATTAATACAGTCGGGACGTGTACCGATAACGAGTCCACACCATCCTCCACAGCAAGTGCTTCCTCATAGAGCTTTTTGATATGGTCATTAGTGCCGTAGTATTGGTATAAACCTGAAATAAGCAAGATATTTCATTTCAGGATACTTACCTGAAAAAGAATCGTTTGCCATCCTCAAACTGTTGGGCCACACTCTTTCCATTATCGCAATAGGGCTGGGTTGAACGTCTGGTTGTTACAGTAGAAACAACCGCCACGTCCAATCCTTCCGTCTCGGTTGAGGGCAAGTAAATCCTGCATTAACCGATATCTTCTAGCTACTTTATAAGGAACTGAGAGCGCAACCAGTTCCCTGAAAATCGCACAATATTGTTCCATTCTTTTGCAAATATACGGAATATTTTATATTTTTGTGCTGTTAAAACTTGAATTTATGAAACGTATATTACTTGTGTGCAACAGATGCTAACCGCACTTCAGTTGATGGGCTGGAGAACCTATCTTTTGAAAGACATTACCAATGGCACTTTTTGCACCTAAGCGTATCCTCAGGTGTTAACCTTTAAAAGGAACTTCTGAGTATGCGCAGATCTCATCTGATGGTCGTCAGGTGGTTAAATATTCTTTTAAAACTGCTAACTCGACAGGGGTTATCTTTTGACCTTGCTGATGCAAAGGTGAGCAATTAAGTTCCTTTGATGATTATCAGATTTCGTCTGATGGTAGCCGACTCCTGTTACAGACAAAATACCAATCGTATTTACCGTCGTTCGTTTACAGCAAACTTTTATCTCTATGATGTAAAGACTAAAACAGTTGAAGAAACTGTCAAAAGATGGCTCTGAGCAGATACACGCATTCTCTCCAGATGGTCGTCAGATTGCTTATGTTCATCAGAATAATATCTATATTACAGATGGAGAGAACGTAAAAGCAGGTTACTACGGACGGCGAGTTTAATAAGATTATCAATGGTTTGCCGGACTGGGGTAAACGAAGAGAGTTCGGCTTTAATAATGCGCTTGCTTTGGAGTGCAGATAGTAAGACGCTAAGTTGGATTAGATATGACGAGGTGAGGTGAAAGTTATACTCTATAGTTTTACAAAGGTTCTCACCACTGCGTATGATATGTTTGATGTCTATCCTGGTGATTACAGCTACAAATATCCAAAGGCTGGTGAAGCAAATTCAAAGGTGAGTGCATGGTCTTACAGCTTGGGTGATGGTGTTGTACGTAAGTATGATTTACCATTAGCGGCAGATGGATATATTCCACGCATTAAGTCTACTTTGATACAAATCGTATTATCCTTTATACAATGAGATCGTCATCAGGACGAGTTGAATCTTTATGCTGCTAATCCACTCACAGGGTGCTTGTAGGTTGCTGATTAGGAGAGTGTACCTAAGTACGTGAAGGAAGAGGCTATGGAAGGTATCAGCATCATGAAGGATTATATTCTTGTTCCTTCTGATCGTGATGGCTATATGCATCTTTACTTATATAATAAGGATGGTAAGCTTTTACGTCAGATTGATAAGGGGAACTATGACGTAACAGAAATCTATGGATATGATGAGAAGACTGGAAATACCTACTTCCAAGCAGCAGCACGTAAGCCAATGCAGCGTGAGATATATGTTGCAGATAAGTCGGGTAAGTTGACTTGTCTTTCTGCTCGTGCGGGATGGAATGTTGCTTCGTTCTCTGGTGATTATAAGTATTTTCCTCAATACATGGAGTGATAGCAACCACCCATACGTATTTGCCATCTATGATAATAAAAGGTAAGGAGGTGCGTGAGGGTGCTTAATAATGAACTGCAAGCAAGTTGGCAAAAGTATGGCAACACTGGTGTTGAGTTCTTTACATTTACAACCTCTGAAGGCGTGAAACTTAATGGCTGGATGGTGAAACCAGCTAACTTCGATACAACAAAGAAGTATCCTGTAATTATGCATCAGTATAGCGGTCCGGGTAGTCAGCAGGTCGTTGATAATTGGAGTGTTGGCTCTATGGGTAGTGGTGCGATGTATGATTACTATTTGACCTGAAAAGGTTATATTGTCGTTACTGTTGATGGTCGTGGTACTGGTGCGCGTGGTGCAGAGTTTGAAAAGTGTACTTATTTGAAGCTTGGCGATTTGGAATCAAAGGACCAGACAGAAGCAGCATTGTGGTTGGGTAAGCAAAGTTATGTTGACGCTTCGCGTATAGGAATATGGGGCTGGAGCTTTGGAGGCTTCAATACATTGATGAGTATGAGTGAGGGACGCAATGCCTTTAAGGCTGGTGTCGCAATTGCTCCACCAACAAACTGGCGCTATTATGACTCTGTTTATACTGAGCGTTATATGCGTACACCACAGGAGAATGCAGCAGGTTATGCTATTAATCCAATCAATCGAGCAGAGAAACTCCATGGTAAACTTTTAATATGTCATGGTTTGACGGACGATAATGTACATCCGCAGAATGCCTTTGAATACTCTGAGGCTTTAGTGCAGGCTGATAAGGATTTCAAAGAGAGACCTTTATACCAATCGTAACCATGGTATTTATGGTGGTAATACACGTAATCACTTGCTTAGACAGGTTGCAGAATGGTTTATTGAGAATCTGTAATAAGAATTGATAAAAGAACTGTGCTATTTACGAAGCACTCTCATGTATAAGTGAACCGTGTGTGTCTTACTACATATTATGATAATGACAAGGTTTTTAACTCATCTTTTAGTGATGTGTTAATACCCAACACATAGTGTGCGGATGCTTAACTACATCATGTGCGGATGGTAAACACCAATGGTGTTGAATGCTTAGTGCAGTGAAATATGTTATTAGTAGGCAACAAATTATTGGTAGAAACGAGTTGTTCTATCAAATATTTGTAAATCAAAGGTGATATCGTATGGGCAGTATATTATACAAGGTTCTATCAGATAGCACTAATAAAGAACTCGGACACTGATTTGATATAATCAGTGTCCGAGTTTTTATCTGTATAATTTATTTTATCTTGCTCCCTAACCAAAGAGACGCTCAAAGAAACCTTTTCTTTTTGAGGCTTCTCCTCTGTCGAAGATGTTTCTGTTTGTGCAAACTTTGTTTCTTCTACGATAGTCTCCTTTTTCTGCAATGCATTATCTCTAGGGATGTCTTCACCCTCAATGATACCTGCAGTACCCCATTGAGCAGCAAGCATTGTTGCATCCTTGCGAGCTGTATCCTCGTCAATTTCATATTGATTGCAGATTAACTCTACGAGGTTATCTACTGTAAAAAGAATCCATCTTCTGCACCTCTTCCCATAAGTATGCAGAACTTTCGTTCATAGATATTATATTGCTGAAGTCGATATTTTGCATCTCCTTCTGCAACGATGATACGTTCTCCACATACTTCACGGAGGTTGAAACCATTCTTTACTTTCATTCTTATTGATAGTTTATATTGTTATCTTTCTTTTTAATGTTCCATTAGATGGTACCGAAGATTGGAATCCAAATCGTCTGTAAATGCCTAATAGATATCTTCGGAGAGGGAGAAGTCAGTCCAAATAAAACTATAAGTCTTCCATTTCCAAGCATCTATAGCATCCATTCTTTCCGTCCTTTTTACGGTAGAAACCAATGACCGCTCAACAATATTCTCCTTCTTGCAATGCTCAACACTCAAGGTTACCATCGCCTCATAAAGGTTACATTATCACCCTCATTCTGTCAATACGATGTAAAGACGAAGTGTCGGGGAGTTATCTCTGCTAAAACAGGGGTCACCAACCTTTATTGTTGTAGGCTTTACTAACAAAGCCTTGTCTCCGAGTCGTTTTTCAAGGAAAGGACGCATAGAATAACCACGAAGGCGTAATGTTACAGTATGCCCTTCATTCAACATCTTGACAACTTCTGGTAGAAACTCAGCATTAGCAAATTGGATTTCAGAAGTAGTAAGTACTGTTTTTGACATGAGTTTTATCTTTTCGTTACAGTTTGATAGCAAACTTCTGCCGCTTCCTGATTAGGTAGACAATGTAACGTAAATATTCTTCCAGTTTCTACAATCTTTGTAATCGTATTACAAACGCCATTGTAAATATCAGAATCCCACTTCATGCTGGAGCAAGAAGGGAGGAGCGAAGCGAACGCTGCAATAGGATTAGGCTTTTCAACAGAGTTAGTTGTGGCACGGTCAATGCGTGTGATAGCACCTAATCGAGCCTTGACATTACGATAGCATGGCGTCTTACCACTCCATGGACTACCATATATCCATGTTTCATCATCAATGATTCTGACGATAGGATTATCATCGTTCATGAGGTCACTACCAGGAATATAGCGTAACCACATACCAACCTGTGTTGACTTACCTGTCCCACTCTTGGCAATGAAGGCATAGCCATAGCCATTGTTGCGTACGAGGGATGCGTGAATCAGCAAGGTTTGTTTATGTGCACCAGCAAAGGCAAAGATAAGCATCAATGCATTATTCAGTCCAAAAGGTACGCATATTTTTATTACCATTGAGTGCATCAACGGCAATCTGAAAAATCCTTATTGCTTTGTAGTAAACAGCAGTCAGAACCATTGATTTCTTTGATAATATACTGATAGCTTCCGTCATCAACACGATCAACGATTGTATCACCATTGCCTGTATCAAAAGCACGGATACGCTGTCTCCTTTCCTTTGGAACAGGTCGAAGCGTATCGTCAACTGTTAAGCGAAAAAAGACATTCTCCGAAACCTCCTTGATTCTAAAAGGTTCAAACGAACTCAGCAAGTGCATTCCGTTGACATTTGTCTCACGGAAGATAATCTGTATATCAAAGTCAGCTATTCTGAAGTTATTTATTTCCATCTTTAGAGTCTCTGCTTACTTTGACTTTACTGCAGTTTTAGTATTCTCTTGTGTCTCTTCGCTTGAAGTATAACTGTCTGGTGTTATTGTCTTATAGCTGAACTCTGCATCAGAGATAGACTTAACAACATACTTCTTCTTACCCTTTTCGTATTTATAAAAGCTACGAACTTTTCTATAGCAACTATTCTCATTCTCAGCATACATCGTAACGCAGGTTGGGTAGCTTACCAAACCATTATTCTGAAGAATAATAGCGGAGCTGGTATGAGTAGTCCTCACGATTAGCAAGGAACTTTGTACGGTCGTTTGCAAGGTAGAGCATCCACTTTCTGAATATTGGTCATATAAACCGTTGAATCATTAAAAGAGGCTGCAAAACCAAACATATAAACCTTTGCAGAGCTTGTATCCTTTGCATTACTACTATTTACCCATCCAACAGGAGTACTGCTATGATTAATACCTGACGTAATTTCATCTTAAATTAATATCTTACAGTGTTAATGTTATTGCCTAAATAAAGCCTTCAATACCTTATTATAGGTTTGTTGGCGTAGCGTCTTATTGCTTTTTCTTTAATCTGTCTTACCCGTTCACGTGTGAGATTATATTTACTTCCTATCTCTTCCAATGTCATTTCGCGTTGGTTTATTCCGAAAATAAGCCTCGATAACCATCTTTCTCTATCTTCAAGAATCTGTAAGGCTCTTCAATCTCTTCCCGTAGAACTCTCTTCAACCAGCTCTTTATCTGTTGACGGTGTGTTGTCGTTGGGAATGACGTCGAGTGCTACTTTGTTCGTCGTCATAGAGCGGAGCATCTACCGAGACATGACGTGAGCTCATCTTCATTGCATCAACAATCTTGTCTTCAGGTATATCAGTGTTCTGTGCTATCTCATCAATACTTGGACGGCGTTCGTTCTCTTGTTCAAATTGCGTCAATATTTTATTGATTTTGTTGACAGAACTTACTTGATTTAGTGGTAGTCTAATGATACGACTTTTGTTCTGCTGTGCTTGCAAGATGCTTTGTCTTATCCACCATACAGCGTATGAGATAAACTTGAAAGCCACGGGTCTCATCAAACTTCTCTGCTGCTTTGATTAATCCAACGTTGCAACTTCGTTGATAAGGTCGAGGCAGAGATAGTCCCTGATTTTCGATACTGCTTTGCGACAGAGACAACGAAACGCAGGTTAGCTTTTGTCAGACGTTCGAGCTTTTCGATCACCATTTCGGATTTTTGAGCAAGCTCAACTTCTTCTTCAATACTGATCATTTTCTTCGTGACCGATCTCCATCAGATACTTGTCGAGAGAAGCACTCTCTCGATTCGTAATCGATTTTGTGATTTTCAATTGTCTCATGTGCTTAGCATTATTTTTAAGTGATGGCAAATTTACACAAATTCAATGAGTTAAACAAATAAAAAGTAAAAAACTCACATAAGAATCTATAATGATTTAGTATTGTGTATTAGGTTTTTAGTCTTTTAACTGTTTTCTTTTTGGTCGATAGGGAGTATCATGGTTTGTAATGACTGTGTATTCTCTTAATGTTCATACACTGTCTTTTTAGTTTGATAGAGGAGGACTAATTTGAACTCATAATGGCACTTATGTTGTGTTTATTAGACAAAAAGAGGTCCTCCTAAGTTAAATGTATAGATTGTTAAAGAATAATACCAATCCACTTATATGGTATGAATGCCCTCAATTAGATTTTTATCAGGGGATATAGGCTACATGATAAATGTAATTAGGTATGATGTCTGTCTGTCTTCTACAAACAATTTATTTTCTTCTTAATTGAAATCTGTAAATTATTTTCATGTGACTCGAAACCAATATATGCTCTTTTTGAGCTTCTTAAAGATGCCTAATTGACTTGTAAAAGATGCTCTTTTCAAGACCCTTTGCTAACGCCCTTTTGAAGTCCAATTAAGCACCTTTTTGTTTACCGTTTTATAACTCATTGATATTGTGTTGGTTATAGACTTACTCTATATACGTGTATTTGCCGTTATTTGTAGATGTCTTACTTGAAATTATGTAACGATTTTTCAGGGTTCTTGCTTATTAAGTTATCCCCCATTCTTGTGTCTAATAACTAGAATGGGGATGCTTTATTTTGTCAGCTTCCAGCTGAAAGTTATCTACTATTAGTCAGAAAGAGGAATAGCGAAGTAAGCCTTCTTGCCAGTTGGGTAGATACCCTGAACGTATAGAACTGGGTCCTTGCTGGTAGATGCCTTCTTAACGATATTCTGCAGGTCGTCAATACTCTTCACCATGGTTTCATTTACATTCTGGATGATGAAACCACGATTGATCCTGCAGCCTTCAAAAGCTCCATTGTTAACCTTCAGTACTTCAAGACCATAGTTAATGTTCAACTGCTTCTTAAGGGCATCTTGTACTGGACGGAACTGACCACCAAGAACGTCAATGTCAGCCTGCTCGATTACTTTTGTTGTTCCCTGAGCATTCTTCAGTGTGATAGTCTTTGAAACCTCCTTCTTGTTACGGATGAAGGTTACTGTAGCCTTATCTCCAGGACGCTTGCTGTTGAGAGCCTGCTGAAGCTCAGACATACGTGTTACTTTCTGTCCGTCAAACTTAGTGATAACATCACCCTAGCCAAACCAGGCTGCACCATTGCCTTCCTCAGATACCTCACTAACATAAACACCTTCGTTTGTTTCGAGGTCAACGTTCTTGCCTTCTTCCTTCTGTGCGTTGATGAAGTTCAGTACGTCACCACCCTGGATGCCGAGCATTACACGCTGTACGCTACCATACTTCTTAATATCATCAACAACCTTGTTCATGATAGTTGTAGGGATAGCGAATCCGTAACCACTATATGCACCAGTCTGTGAGTAGAGCATAGCGTTGATACCAACCAACTCGCCCTGAGTGTTAACCAATGCACCACCAGAGTTACCCTGGTTGATAGCTGCGTCGGTCTGAATAAAACTTTCGATACCATTGCGTGTTGCACCCAAGCCACGTGACTTAGCACTTACGATACCGGCTGTTACAGTATTGTTGAGGTTGTGGGTTACCTACTGCGATTACCCATTCTCCAACCTTCAACTTGTCTGAGTCGCCGATAGGAAGGGTAGGGAGGTTCTTTGCGTTTACCTTTAGCAGTGCAAGGTCAGTCTGCTTGTCTGTTCCAACGATGCGAGCAGAGAACTCACGGTTGTCATTCAGTGTGATAGTTAGCTCATCAGCACCCTCAACAACGTGATTGATTTGTTACGATATAACCATCAGATGAAATGATAACACCGCTACCTATGCTCCTTCTTAGGCGTCTGGACCTGCTGGCGGCGTGAACCATTATCTTGATTAGGATTTCCAAAAGAAACCAAATGGGTCGAAGAAACCACCAAATGGGTCATCTTGAACCTCAACGGTCTGTGTCTTAGAATTCTGTACATACTTAATGTGAACGACAGCAGGAAGAGCTTTCTCAGCTGCGTATGTAAGGTCAACTGGTTGACCAGGAGCTACAACTGGGGCTTCCGCAGCATACACTTTGATGAAGAGCGCCAGTAGAAAAGGCGAGGGCTGTAACACATGCCGCGCCTGCCAAATACTTTGATAAATTCTTCATATTCTTAATTATTTGTTCGTTAATTACAGTTATATGTGTCAAGACCGTCATTATTATAAATGTCTTGTTGACATATTCTGGAATGCAAATATAGGAGACAAATTTTGTAAACCAACAATTTGTCAGTTATCTTTATCCGATTTTAACAATTAAAATTAATACTTAACGGCTATTAATCTGATATGATGTAAATTTTGCATTTATTTATTTTCGGGATAGTTGTTTGATTTCTATTTGTTATCTTTTTGTTTTAGTAAGTTGACAAAAATGAAAGTAAATGTGTGCCATCGTGTCATATGGTTGATGTAATCTCACTTTTTGAAGAGGGCTTTTGGTGAGTGCATTATTATTATCTATAGCCCACTTAAAGCTGCTGCAGAGACGTTAAAACTACTGTATGTTGGGATTTTCTTCATGAAAAGAAATATTTGTTGTCATGAAAATACTTGTGTGAAAGTGTACTTTAATATATGTAAGGCATTGTTTTACAATATGTAAAGTATAGGTAAAATAGGTGTAAAGGTAGCTTTTAGAGTCTTGTTTGATAGCTTGATATGCTATTATGTTGTTATAATTATCTTAATGTCTATATGTTTAGGGTTCACAATAACTTCTTTCAGTCTTTTTATACTACCTCTTTCTTCGCTCACTTTAAATTATCATTGAAATATTTTGCCTTTTCCGTGTTTTTCCATTATCTTTGCATTTTGATAAAGGCAGTGTTCCGGCTCTGTCGCTGGCATCTGTAATGGATGCGAGAGGAAGTCCGGGCAGCATAGGGCATCTGCTTCCGAAAATAGAAGCTATTGGTGACAGTAGATGTGGGTGAAGAAAATAACCGCCATGCAGTAATGTGTGGTAAAGGGTGAGAAGGTGGTGTAAGAGACTACCAGCAGGCGGGTAATCGTCTGGCTGTGCCGTTCAGGAGCTGCAGTTCATGTAAACCGTTGTTTGAGGGTAGCCCGCCCATGAGCGCAAGCACAACGGAGGGTAGAATGCTTTAATTGCAAGGTGACTTGTAATATAGATAAATGACAGGCATCTTCCTATTATCGAAAGATGAGGAAGAAACAGAACCCGGCTTATAGGAGCACTGTTTTATTTTTCTTTCATATACGCCCCTCTTCTCACATTCAGTTTAGAATGATGGAGGAGAGTTGGGAGTTTTTCGTTAATATAAGAACTTTGGAAGATCATGAAAGATTTAGAAGAACAGTATGTAACTGTGTTGGATGATTTTCAACACACAGTAGAAAATAAAATCAGAAATCATAAAGACGAAGTGGGCTTTCCTCAGTTACCAGATAATGTTAGTGAGGAGGAACTTTCTAATTATCTTTTCGATTACCAAGCGGCTTTGGACAGTGAGGGTACAGAGCGTTCACGTTATACAATAGCAGGCTTTCTTTTGTGCTTACCGATATTGATAATGTCAGCATTTCCAGACGATTCGCTACCTTTTAAAGGAATACTGAATGTGTTGGTAGCTATCGGTGTTGGCTTGGTTCTCTTCCTTCTTTATAGAGTAATGATGAAAGTTTTAGTGCATAACAAGATTCGTCGTGCTAATCAAGATTATCCAGAGGCGAAGGCTTATGTGAGACCGGTTATGGATTTCAAGTAGGTTTTTAATAATTTAATTGTAGTATGGACTACCTGAATTTCAAAAATATAAAGATAAGTTTGACCAACAGGATTCTTTGATAAGATACAACGTGTAGCAAAAGCGATGCTGGTGCTAAGTTGGTATATGTGGCATTGCTTTTTGTATTATTTGATTCAGAGTGATAAAGTGTCACTTAAGGATAAGGCTATTATCATTGGTGCATTGGGTTATCTAATTTCACCACTTGATGCTGTGCCTGATGCTATTCCTATTGCAGGACTATCAGACGACCTTGGTGTTTTGCTTTACGTATTAAATAAGGTGTGGTCTTCTGTTGATGATGGTATGAAAAAGCAGGCACGTGAAAAGTTGTCAAAGTGGTTTGATGATGACGAGATGGAGGTGGCAGAAGACATCTTTGCTGAAGATACTACCGATACACCAGTGTGAAGAGTAGAATAAGGAGGAAAAGATGTGGCAATATATTGTCTTAGCCATAGTGATTTTATCAGCTATAGGCTATGTGGTTTATCGTACGTGGCAATCCTTTAGAGTAGCAAGTGATCCATGTCATGGATGTTCGGGTTGTGCCATTCATGATCAGTTAAAGAAAAAGCAGAAACTGGAAGGTCGTAAGAAGCCCGCTTGTTTTAAATAGTTTCATCTAAGAAACCTATCAATAGAGTTACTTGAACTTATCGTTTTGTCCGATGTGCGCGAAAAATCTTGGTTTTCACATGAAGAAGATTTTACGTAGCCTTTATTGAAAAAGTTTGCAGATTGTTTGGTTAAACCGAAATAATTGATTAACTTTTGCAACTGCAAATCACAATTATGATTTGTGATAGAATGGTGCTTAGGGCCGGGAGGTTAGGCAATGGTCTGCAAAACCATGTAGAGCGGTTCGATTCCGCTAGGCACCTCAAAGGACTCTCAGTATTAGAGTCTTTTTATTTCTATAACTTTCTCTGTCCTTTATTACTCATGGTAAGTTTTTCTTTATATAACAGCATAATGTATTAATAACTCTTTTCTCTTTAAATGTAGTTAGTTTTTAAAGGCTACAAACTATTCAGATGGTTGGTGCTCACCGTTCGCACCATAGGTGCTTTTATCATCAGCACGATATGTGTTTCCCTCCACTCGTTAAAAAGAAGGTTTATTGTGTCTTTTTACGATAAAGAGTTAGTAGGTGTGTGAGACAGCCAAATCGTCAATGTGAGATAATTCATAAATTTGTCTTCAAGAATAGCTCCGTGGTATAACACTCATTTCTCACTTAAAAACCATAGTCCTGCTTTTTGCTATGATAACGTATTATTCTTAAAATAAATTTCCTGTCACTTCTGTCATTTGACATATGCTCATAACTTAGTTGATTTGTAGTGTGTTTACGCGAAGTGTTAAAAAGTGATAGCAAAGTAAAATCAACATTATTATAGTAATATAGCTGTATTTCTGTATGAGATAAAAAGCTTCTTATATGACACAAAAGTCATCTGTGGGATGTTTTTGTCTGCGGTTTTGATAGTAATGAGTTTAGAAAACAAAGAGTTGTAATCAAATGATTACAACTCTTTTGTGAGGTAGTGATGGATTCGAACCACCGAGCTAGAAGCAGCAGATTTACAGTCTGCCCCATTTGGCCATCTGGAAACTACACAGGTAGTGGGCGTTGACGGATTCGAACCGCCGACCCTCTGCTTGTAGAGCAGATGCTCTAAACCAACTGAGCTAAACGCCCTTACTTTTCGTAAGCGGTTGCAAAAGTAGTCATTTTTATTTTAACTGTGCAAACTTTATCAGGTTTTTCTCTTTTCCTTTTATATGACAAAAGAAATGTTCTTTTAGAGTAGGTGTCAGTATAGGTATAATAGAAAAACTCCCTATGAGTAGCTTTATGACTCATGGGGAGTTTCTTATTTTAAAGTCGTTTTTAGCTTCTAACAAAGTTCAGATAAAGAGAACTGCTAATACAATGAGTGTCCAGTTCAAATCCTTCCACTGACGTGAAAGTCTTCATGAATACATATGCACATAATTCCCAAACAAATACCATCAGCGATAGAATAACAAAGTACCATTGTAATCATTGTGATGAAGGCAGGGGAATGATTCTGTAATATCCTGAAGATTGATTTTTCTTTACAGAGTCAATCATCAGTACACCTACCATAAACCAAAGCTCCACTTGTTGCTGCACTTGGGATAAGTAGGAAGATAGAGAGAGGAAGAGGGATAGGATGAAGAAAATGCCTACTGTAAATGCTGTTACTCCAGATCGACCACCTTCTGCAATACCGCTTGCGCTCTCAGCGTATGTTGTTAGATGTTGAGCTACCCAACATAGCACTGCAAAGTTGTACCGATAGCGTCACTCATCATAGCTTCCTTAACATGAGGAATGTTGCCATTTAGCTTCAACTATACCTGTTTTTATCAGCTAAGCCCATCAGAGTGCCGATAGTGTCAAAGATGTTAATTAACAATGAGAGAAAATTACCAATACAGTCTTAAGATTCAGAAGACCTGAGAAATCAAACTTACAGAAGATAGGAGTTATATCCTGTGGTGCAGAAACTGGCAACCATCCATTTGGGAAAACAGCTTGCCCATTGGTATACCTATAATTGTCGTGATGATAATACCCCAGAATAAAGAGCCTTTGACGTTTCTTGCCATGAGTGCACCACTGAGTAAGATTGCAATGATACCAAGAATACGGGTAGGTGTGAAGGCTCCCAAGCCAACAAAGGTTGCATCGTTGTTAACGATAATATTTGCATTTTTCAGACCGATAAAGGCAATGAACATACTCAATACCTGCTGATATGGCATAGCGTAAATTAGTTGGGATGGCATTGAGAATCATCTCTCGACATTGAAAAATGTAATTGCGATAAAGAGAACACTCAATGAGCATGATAGCAAGCGACTGCTGCCATGTGAATCCCAATGATACACAGAGCGTATAAGCAAAAAAGCGTTAAGACCCATTGATGGAGCCTGAGCGAAAGGAAGCTTTGCCATAAATGCTAATAGACAATGTAGCGCAGCTGCTGCCAGTGCTGTACCAGTGAAAGAGCTCCCTTGTCCATACTCAGTACTTGCAAGAATACTTGGGTTGACAGCTAAGATATAGCTCATAGTTAAGAATGTTGTTGCTCCTGCAATAATTTCAGTACTGAGCTTCATAGATTTGGGATCAAATCGAGGGCTTTTTCTAAGAAAGTCATCATTGTTTTAAGGTTTAAATACTCTTTTTAGTTTATATTGATGTTTTATTTGTCCAATCATCAAGAATCATACGTGCTATTGACAAAGGCTCAGAATGGTTGGCAAATTATCTTTGGTAAAGCCACGCTCCTTTGGATAGTTCACTTTGTTGTAGATGAATATTCCCACTGTCATAATCTGCATTAAAACCTACCATCAGTCCGCAAGGATAGGGCCAAGGCTGTGAGCCAAAGTAGCGAATGTTCTTTATCTTAATTCCAGTTTCTTCTTCTACCTCACGATGTACTGCTTCTTCTAATGTTTCACCTGTTTCTACAAAGCCAGCAACAAGTCCATAGAAATCAGTCTTGAGAGTTACGAGCATGTACCAAAAGGACTTCGTTGCCCTCGATGTATAAGAACGATGACTGCTGTTGCTAACTGTGGCCATACTTCTTTTCCACAGTTCGTACAACGCTTTGAAATGTCAGTGTGCATCTTCATTGGGGCTCCACATACACCACAGAACTTGGTGTTATTATCCCAGTAAAGTAGTTCATTACACTTACCAGCCCGAGATAAAGTTCCTTGGAAAGATGATAGAAGGATGGACGTAAACCGCACATTTCTATACAGAGGATTGTCAGTATTGGTTTGGTCTATCAGACCGCCTTCACTTCTGTACCATCTTTCATTGGCGTGACGTTTAGTACGTGTGTCCAAGAATGTAGTGTTACAGGAGCTTCTTCAGAGAGTGGAATGGTATAGCCTTTACCCACTTTCTCAAAGCATTATATCTGTCTTTACAGAAAACAAACCAGTATTTCTTCATTGGTCTCTGTATTAATCTTTTGCCTAATTCTATTGACCTTGAATGCTAAATCATCAATAGGTCTATAGCTCTTGAGTTACTTTCCCTTCTTTTTGTTTATTCACCAAACAGAAGTTTACGGTCACGTGCTGCGGCAGGAACGGTCCATGCTTCTGGAACAAATTTCCAGTTGTGGTTTGGTTGTGGATTCATGACACCAGCTTTCTTTATCTCTTCCATCAGATAATGGCGCTGATCCTTTGGACTTTCCCCAAATGATACGACTCTTCAAAAGAGTCATGTGGGATTCCAGCACCTTTGGTTAATAACTCGCCACCACCATTAGCACGATAGCTATTAACTGCTACTGTGTACCACTTATTCTCATCAAATGGTTTTCCATTACTCATGCGGAGGATACGTACCTTCTGTCCATCAGGCTTTGTAACATCTACTTCATAATCGATACAACTGCTGAATCAAAGGTTGAATGAGAAGTTCTTGAAACCGAGACGTTGTGCATCATTCTGTGTGTTAGAGAGCAAAAAGCAGATGGTCTTCAGGACTTTTCATCGTGTTACACCACAGATCATAACTCATTTCAAGATGATTACGAATCTCCTTACCTGTCATACGCATTGTACAGAGGTTATTCTCATACTTATAAAGATTGAACATATCAGCAACTGTGATAGGACCAGCCTTGATAGATGCGTTGAATAATAAAGGTGCATTGAAAGCAATATCTGCCTTAGTAATCTCCAACTCCAAGTTAAGGATAAGGTCGTTGAAAGCAGAGTTGCCGAAGTAACTATCTTTTGTATAGATAGTATTTTCAAATCTTCCAATTACCTGCTCGCTCCATGCTTTTACGGCATCAATCTCTGGTTGGAAATGCTGAATGAAAGATTCGTTGGCTTGAAGTTCTTTCACATCAACGAGTTCTCCAGTTGCTTTCGTTACAGTATATTGACGTTTCCCCTTGACAGTCTTAGGTCTAAGTGTCAATGTTGCTATCGCAACCCGTTGTGCATTATTGGCAGGGTCCAGACAGATGACGTCTTTACCTACAATGTTTTGTTCAATAGAACTATGTGGAGTGTGGTCATGACCGAAGAAAACAACATCAAACCCTGGTACTTCTTGGGCTACTTTCTTAGATGCATCTTCGTCGTAGTCTGCAGTCTTTATGCCGCCATCCCAACCAGAATGGAACAAACCAACAATAACGTCTGGCTTCTCTTTTGTCTTTACCTCTGCCATTGTTCTTTTGGCACAAGATACCATTTCTTCAAAGCGTAGACCACTCCAAATGCTCTCTTTCAACCAGTTTGGTATAGCAGGGGTGAGCATACCGATAACACAAACCTTAATACCATTCTTTTTCTTGATAGTATAATAAGGTAGGATATAAGGCTTGTTAGTCTTTGTGTCAATAATATTTGCGCCGAGAATAGGGAACTTCAACTCCTTAAACCATTTGTCATAAACCTTATGTCCTGTCTCAATATCATGGTTTCCAACCGTTGCAACATCGTAACCCATGTAATTAAGCACGCTTGCAGCGATATTAGTTTTCTCTGGTGCTACGTAATTATAATAGTAAGAAATAGGCTGTCCTTGTAGGATATCGCCATTATCCATCAGGTAGATATTGTCTTTTCCATTCTTCTTCGAAGTTCTTCTACAAGTGTGTGAGACTCTTGCCATGAGAACCACTCTTAGGCTTTCGAGTAATAAAATCGTATGGAAAAAAAGAACCATGCACGTCAGTTGTTTCGATAAGTTTGATGGTAACATCCTTCTGTTGTGCCATAGTTGAAGAACTGAGTCCTAACATGATGGAAAGTAATATTGTTGAAAGTTTCATAACTTTATTTTTTTAATTCTGCTACAAAAGTACTAAATTATACGGAAATAAACGAACTTGTTTTATGATGTTTTCGTGTGTTTTTAAGGTTGCTTTTGTAGGTAAGTTTGCGATGTGGGTGAGCATGCTTTTGGGTAAATAAAAACAATACCCGCAACCATTGTTTAGGGTTACGGGCATTATATAATAATGTGTAAACGTACTCACTTTTACTTCTTACCGAGTCCACGAAAGCCACTTTCAGAGGCTTTTTGATGAGTGCCTTCAAGCCTGATTCGTTGTTGGATGTTGATGGTAACTCCTCGCGAATATCATATTTTGTACTTCTTCTTACAGACTTGTCTTCTGGTGTACGTTGGCGGTTGTTACGCTTCTTACGCTTATTATTAGGCTTCTTGTTCTGCTGGTTGGCAGAATTCTCTGCATTACCTTTATTATTGGCAGGTTTTCTGTCATTGTGCTTCTCGTTGTCTGCTTTTGACTGACGTTCCTGCTGTCTGCCCTTACCCTGCCGATTGTTTTTCTTATTTACTGGTTTACTCTCAGTTGCTGTAAGATTATTTTCTTGCTGCTTTTGAGTCTTATTGTTCTGTTTGTTTCCAGCCTTACGCTCTTGTTGGTTAGTATTGTTCTCGTCAGCGTTGTTCTGTGTCTGAGGTGCAGGACGTCTGTTGCGCTGCTTGTTATTTCCCTGCTTCTTGTCCTTATGACTCTGATGGTCACGGTCCTTGCGGCGACGGCTTTTTGCACTATTGCCACCCTTCTTAGGCTTTCCGTTGCTCTTGTATTCAGGACCTTCACCAAGTTCTGCAGGTAGTTGTGCCTTCTCAATCTCCTTCTCTAAGAACGATTCTATCTGTTGGAAGAAATAGATATCATCTTCATTTACGAAGGTAATCGCCTTTCCGTCACGGTCAGCACGTGCGGTACGACCGATACGGTGGACATAATCCTCTGCGTCATGAGGTACATCATAGTTGATGACCATTGCAATATCGTCGATATCAATACCGCGTGAAACGATATCAGTAGCCACCAATACATCAATTTGTCCGCTCTTGAACTTGAACATAACGTCATTACGCTGTTCTTGATCAAGGTCAGAGTGCATCTCACCACAGTTGATGTGCATACGATTAAGCGATGCTGTAATTTGTTTTACTTTCTGTTTTGAACCTGAGAAAATAATGACACGCTTGAGGTCACCAGCCTTGAAGATATCCTTAATGATACCCATCTTCTGAGTCTCATAGCATACGTATGCTGTCTGCTGAATCTTCTCAGCAGGTTTACTTACTGCGAGTTTAATCTCAACTGGATTCTTTAGCAGTGTCTTAGCAAGTTCTTCTATCTTTTTAGGCATGGTAGCAGAGAACATGATTGTCTGGCAAGTTGCAGGCAATTGCTTTGCTATTGTCATGATGTCATCAGCAAATCCCATATCGAGCATGCGATCAGCTTCGTCAAGGATGAAGAAACTGACCTTCGATAAGTCTACGTTTCCAAGAGAGATATGAGAGATGAAACGACCTGGAGTAGCAATCACAACATCTGCTCCGAATGCGAGGCTCTTCAACTCCTGATCATATCTATTACCATCATTACCGCCATAGACAGCAACACAAGATACACCATTAAGATAGTAGGCAAAACCCTGCATGCCTTGGTCAATCTGCTGTGCTAACTCACGTGTAGGCGACATGATGACACAATTAATTGCTGACTCTGGGTAGCCACCATCAGCCAGTTTAGAGAGAACTGGAAGTAGGTAAGCCGCTGTTTTACCTGTTCCAGTCTGGGCAACACCCAATACATCGTGTCCTTTTCAATATTTCGGGAATGCACTTCTCCTGAACTGGAGTACATTCATCAAAACGCATGTCATATAGTGCGTCAAGTACGTTATCGTTTAAATCTAAATCTTCAAAAATACATATTTTACTGTTTTTCCCTTCATCAATGAGGGTAGTTTCTTTACTTTTTGTTTTATTCGCCTTATTAACTTGGTGCATTTCTATAGCAGAAGTAGGCGATGATAGCAAAGATAATGTTTGGTATCCATGCTGCCAATATAGGCGGTGTGTTATCCTTAATAGCAAAGGTTGCTGAAACGGTCTGGAGCATGATATAGCCGAAAACTCAATGCCAAACCGATTCCAAGATAAAGTCCCATTCCACCTTTCCTCTTACGTGAAGAGAGGGAGAGACCGATGATGGTGAGGATGAAAGATGAGAACGACATCGCTATTCGCTTTGTGGAACTCAACCTCATACTGTACCACATTACCAGAGCCACGGCTGGTCTGTTTGGAGATATAGTTTCAATAGTTCTGGAGAGGTAAAGGTCTCCTGTTGACCTTTAGAATAGACAAGGTCGGTCGGTTCCATGAGTAGGACAGTGTCCTTTTGAGGCTCCACTCTGAATGTGTTCCTTTAGTCCTTTGAGTGTACGTATCTTCCAGTTAGTAACCTTTCCAATGATATTTTGTATCTGCAACCGTGTCATATTGAATTTCCATTGCAGTCATGTGACTGACAATCTTCTTGTTTTTGAGCTTCACAAGTGAGAAGCCATAGCCCTGTTTATACTGGTCGTCGTAATGCTGAATATAGGCAACTGTATTCTTAGCTACCTGCAGTTGAACATTCTCTGCCGATGTATTCTTTTTAGAATTACGATAGAGTGACTCGAAATTTTGGCGAATGACAGTGCCATGAGGTATCACAAAGCTGTTAAGATAGAATGTTAAGCCTGCGATGAGAATACATGATATCATGTAGGGGCGCATCAGTCGTTTAATAGACACGCCTGCTGCCATCATTGAAATAATCTCTGAGTTACCTGCCAGTTTGGAAGTAAAGAAGATAACTGCAATGAATACGAATAGCGGTGAGAAGAGGTTGGAATAGTAAGGAATAAAGTTGGCATAGTAATCAAATATGATTGCTCGCCAAGGAGCATGATATTGCGTGAACTTAGAAAGGTTCTCATTAAAGTCAAACACAATAGCAATAGAGATAATCAATAAGATAGCATAGATGTATGTACCAATGAACTTCTTAATGATATACCAGTCCAAAATACCGATATAACGAGAAGGAGAGAGCATCTGGAGTAGACGTCCAACCTTCTTCAAGATAGGAAAGCGTGCAAAACACGTTGCCCGAAATGGTTAATCAGTTTCTTAACTTTTATCAACAATCTCTTTAACCTTACTCATTTGGTTTCTTCTTAAATTCTTTCTTCCTAACTGTTCAATGACAGAAGCTTTCCACTGTACGAAGTCACCCTTGCTCAATATGTGTACGTGCATCCGTTACGAGACGGAGATAGAACGCAAGGTTATGGATGCTGGCAATCTGCATTGCAAGCAATTCTCCCGCCTTGAAGAGATGATGGAGATAGGCTTTACTTGTGATAACATCAATATCACAGCCATCTGGATCAATCGGTGAGAAATCGTTTTCCCACTTCTTATTCTTCATGTTCATCGTACCATTGTAGGTGAAGAGCATTGCATTACGGCCGTTACGGGTAGGCATAACGCAGTCGAACATATCCACACCGCGCTCAATAGCTTCAAGAATGTTCTGTGGTGTACCAACTCCCATCAGGTAACGAGGCTTATCTTTTGGAAGAATCTCATTGACCACCTCAATCATTTCATACATTATCTCTGTTGGTTCACCAACTGCCAAACCACCGATAGCATTACCATCTGCACCCTTATCAGCCACAAACTTTTGCCGCTTCACGGCGTAAGTCCTTGTAAGTACAGCCCTGAACGATAGGGAAGAGACTTTGGTTATGACCGTAGAGTGGCTCAGTCTCGTTGAATCGTTTGATACAACGGTCCAGCCAACGCTGTGTCATTCCCAAACTCTTTTTGGCATATTGGTAATCGCTCTGTCCTGGAGGGACACTCGTCGAAAAGCCATCATGATATCGGCACCAATGATTCGTTCGGTGTCCATCACGTTCTCTGGTGTGAAAGATATGCTTAGAACCATCGATGTGACTTCTGAACTCACAGCCCTCTTCTGACAGTTTACGAATACCTGTCAATGAGAAAACTTGGAAGCCACCAGAGTCTGTCAGGATTGGACGATCCCAACCATTGAAACCATGCAGACCACCTGCAGCCTTGATGATATCAAGTCCCGGACGCAGGTAAAGGTGATAGGTATTACCCTAAGATTATCTGTGCCTTGACCTGTTTTACGCAACTCCTCAAAGTGTACACCCTTAACAGAACCGACAGTACCAACAGGCATAAAGATAGGAGTCTTTATCTGTCCGTGGTCGGTTGTGATGATACCTGTGCGGGCATCACTGGCATTATCTGTATGCTGAAGCTCAAATGTCATTATTTTGTTTCCTCCTTCTTTTCTTCAACAATCGTAAAGTCTACAGGATCTTCTACCTTTTTCATCGGTCAAAGCAAAGTCCCATACCTGCTGAATGTTCTCAACGAAGTGGAAATGAAGTCCCTTACGATAAACTTCTGGGATTTCCTCAACGTCCTTTCTTATTCTCTAGAACACATAACGATATCAGTAATTCCTGCACGTTTCGCAGCAAGTATCTTCTCCTTGATACCACCCACAGGAAGAACCTTACCACGTAGGGTTATCTCACCCGTCATTGCTGTGTTCTTACGCACCTTTGCGCTGTGTGAGTGCTGAAGCAATACTTGTTGCAATCGTTATACCAGCTGAAGGACCATCCTTTGGAGTCGCTCCTTCTGGTACGTGGATATGGATATTCCACTGCTCAAAGATGCGATAATCTACGTTCAATGCGCTGATATGAGCCTTGACATACTCCAATGCAATGACAGCAGACTCTTTCATGACGTCACCAAGGTTACCGGTCAGTGTTAACTTACCCGCTTTACCTTTAGAAAGAGAGGTCTCAATAAAGAGAATCTCACCACCAACACTGGTCCATGCAAGACCTGTTACCACACCAGCATATTTGTTGCCCTGATAAATGTCACGTGTGAAAGGTGGCTTACCTAACAAGTCCTCTAACTTATCTGGAGTAATCTTCGTATAAGGAAGTTGCTTATCCATAGCCTGCTTGAAAGCCAACTTGCGCATAGTCTTGTTGATTTGCTTCTCAAGTTGACGGACACCACTTTCACGAGTATAGCTTTCAATAATCTTTTCCAACGTTGCCTTGGCAAACTTTTGGCTTTTTCTTCTAACTGGTCTAAACCAGTGTTTTCGAGTTCTTTTGGTACGAGGTGGCGTTTTGCTATCTCAACCTTTTCTTCCGTGATGTAACCTGAAACCTCAATCAATTCCATACGGTCGAGTAGTGGACGTGGAATAGTATTGAGGTCGTTTGCTGTAGCAATGAACAATACCTTTGACAAATCATAGTCCATATCCAGATAATTATCATGGAAAGCATTGTTCTGCTCAGGATCAAGAACCTCCAATAAAGCTGATGAAGGGTCGCCATTAACAGTGTTCTGAGTAACCTTATCAATCTCGTCAAGAATGAAATACAGGATTTGATGAGCCTGCCTTCTGAATATTCTTGATGATGCGTCCAGGCATAGCACCAATGTAAGTCTTACGATGGCCTCTGATTTCTGATTCGTCGTGGAGGCCACCGAGAGACACACGTACATACTTACGCTTCATTGCTTCCGCAATACTCTTACCCAAACTGGTCTTACCAACACCCGGAGGACCATAAAGGCAGAGGATAGGCGACTTCAAATTGCCACGCAACTGAAGGACTGCAATATATTCAAGGATACGTTCCTTCACCTTCTCCATACCATAGTGGTCCTTGTCAAGAATACGTTTTGCACGCTTCAAGTCAAGGTCGTCTTTGGTATATTCATTCCATGGTAGGCTGACCATCGTTTGCAAATAATTCACCTGCACGCTATAATCAGGACTTTGTGGGTTTAGGGTGTCAAGTTTGTCTAATTCCTTTTGGAATATCTTAGCAATATCTTCTGACCACTTCTTGTTCTTAGCTTTTCAAGTAGTTCTTTCTTGTCAGGTGCAGAATCGCCATCACCCAATTCCTCTTTGATGTTCTTAATCTGTTGATGAGGAAAGTATTCGCGCTGCTGTTCATCAAGATCCTCACGTGTCTTTTGAACGTATGTCCTGACGGAGATGTTGGAACTGAATTTCACGATTCAGCACCTTCATCAACGTAAACAGACGATCCTTGATAGAATTTTTCTTCTAACATCTGAATCTTGTCTGTTACAGGGAATGGCATGGTTGAGCACACATAATTCACTGCGACAACAGGATTGTTGATATTGTCGAGTGCAAACTGTGTGTCATCTGGGATGTCATCGCTACCATGGATATACTCCTTTAGCGACCATCTTCATATCCTCAACAGCCGTAGAAAATTCCTTGTCTCTCTTTGGCTCAGCTTCTTCTGGTAATGCAACAGTGTATCCCTTCATATAGGGTTCACGGCTGTGATTTCCTTTATCTTACACTTGCCAAGTCCCTGCAAGATGACTGTGCGGTTGTTACCCTCGTAATTGCCAGGCATATCAAAGGCACGAACGAAACGTGCATAGATACCTGTCGTATAGACGTCATCTATCTGTGAGGGTCATTAATGTTGCTATCTTTCTGACTTACAATCGCTATTATCGTGTTTGGGATTCTCCTCCAAAGTGCTTTACAAGAGCCAACGTTGGCTTTCTTCCAACGAGGATAGGAGAGAGAATTCCAGGGAACATAACGAGGTTACGGGTTACGAAAATGGGGATTTCGCCATCAACTTGTACATCCAAGTTTGGCATGTCGCCTTCGTAATCAGTAATCATTTGTATAGAGCTATTTTGTTTCATAAAGTTCTTTTATACCTACTTTTTAGCATGCAAAGGTACAAAATAAAAACCGAAAAGACTAAAAGAATAATTGTGCTTTTAATTAGCTATCTTGTAAAAAGCTGGGGTTATATGCGTAAGAAGAAGGTGACAAATAGTTGGAGTGTTTATACTCGCACTATTGGTGTTGAGGCCTTCGCACCATGTGTGCTAAAGCCTCTTTGATCCGATAAAAGCTGGTGAGTAAGTCTACTATTGTAAGATATAATAAGCTACAGTAAACCCTATAATGTCTTACTTTTCTGTTAATGTGTTTTCGGATAGCAATAGTCTCCAAATACGTTTCTTTACTGGGAGTTAGTTTTTGCCTTGTACTTTGTCGGCATCTTATTTACTTAATGTAGAATGCTTGTGTAATATTTTTGATACCACAATGTACGTACTCCTGTATCGTCGTTTAGTACTTGTTCTTCTATCTTATATTCTGTGGTAGTATCCTTTCCCTAACTCTATTAAGCAGCGTTTAGCTGGTTTTGAAAGATTTTGTTTTAATGTTTGTTATCTTTTAGTATTGATAATCCGTTAAATATAGCTTCTGCTTCAAGTATATCTTTGTTGTTAGAAGGGATGATAATGGATAGGGTTCCATTGGGTTTAAGAAGTCTTTTAGAATGATAGATAAAGCTCTTGGTGAGAGAGGGAGTCTGTATGTCTTGCAGTTGTTTCTTTGTTGTAAAGGATTTTTAATGAATTAATAAAAATAAGGTGGATTGCATACAATTGCATCGTAAATTCCTTCTTCTTGGGTTTCACTGTATGGGATGTAATCTTGTAGGGAACTATTGAGAATATTTATTCTATCATTAAATGGAGATGCTGAAACATTAAGATGTGCATCTTCAAGCGCTCCTTGTCAATCTCAATAGCATCAATCTGTGCTATTGAGAAACGTTGATGCCATCATAAGGGCAATGAGTCCAGTTCCTGTTCCTATATCAAGGATTCTTGTACCACCTTTTGCCCAAGCTCCGAGCAATACGCCATCAGTCCCGACCTTCATGGCCGTGTGATCATCAATGATATGAAATTGCTTGAAAGTAAATCCCATTCGTCTCGTTTCAGGATTTATATATTCAGTTTACGAAGCAGATTTTTGTTAAGTGCCTGTACCTTTCTACTTTTGTTTTGTGAGGTCTTGTCTCATCAAATCAATGTTGTAGAATATTTCAGAAAAAGGCAGTTTGCAGTATGTTGGGTTGTCTACAATCTTTTCCTCCCTTAGGATTGACTACGATGTTAATTCCCTTTGGTACCACAGAGATGTCTACGTCAGCACCAGATGTAATAGGGATCACCATCGTAATGGATAACTCCTCCTTCTTGCGGTGTATATGAATATGTTTTGGCTCTAAAAGTCTTTATTTTTAGATTCTTTATCCAAGGTTTTGTTGAAAAAGTTCAATGGCAACCTGTGGAGCTTCAATGAGGTCAAATGGTTCCATGATAATAATATCTAACAGACCATCGCTCATTGATGCTTGTGGGGCGATATAGGCATTGTTACCATATTGTGAAGCATTGGCTGCTGATACGAGGAAAGCCTTGTAACGATGTGTACCATCCTCATCTTCTATTACATAGGTCTCTGGCTCATAGCTTAATCCTTCTTCAAGAACTTTCTGCATATAAGTGATAGGTCCACGTTTGCCAGCCTCTGCAAATTTCATCGAAATGAAAAGCATCAAAGCCCATTCCACAAGTGCAGAAGAATGGATGGTTGTTGATGATACCATAGTCAAGTGCTTTAACATCATAACAATTTAAAATGTCAACACATTTCTTTAAGTTCATTGGTAGGTTTAGATGCCTTGCAAGTCCGTTTCCTGAACCACAAGGGAGTATACCCATTGCTGACTTAGTATTGATAAGTGACCTTCCAACCTCATTAACAGTACCATCTCCGCCTACAGCAACGACAACGTCTACGCCTTCTTCCACGGCTTCTCGGGCAAGGTCGGTCGCGTGACCCGCATGTTGCGTTTCTGCAATGCGATAGTCAAACTTGTCTTTATCGAGTCGTTCTTCAATAAGGTCTGGAATACCCGCCTTACTAACTGTACCCGATATAGGGTTTAGGATAAAAACTACTTTTTTCTTATTCATTGTGCCAAATAATCAGCGCATGGTTTATTTTGTACAAAGATACATATTTATCAGTTATATCGTGGATATTATGAGAGTAAAAATGTTTAAAAATCACTTTTTCTAATCAAAAAGACTTTTTTGTCATTCTAATTTAGTATCTTTGCAGCCTAAAATAATATTTAAGTAGTCAATGACTACACCACATTAAAAAATAATGGGACAGTTACAAGACAAGTACAAAAGCTACCGCGAGCCGCAGAAGTTTATGGATGCAGGTGTTTATCCATACTTCCGCGAGATTACAAGTAAGCAAGGAACAGAAGTTACAGATATTGATGGCAACAAGATTCTTATGTTTTGGTTCTAATGCCTATACAGGTCTTCCAAACGATCCACGTGTGATTAATGCTGCTCAGCGTGCCCTTGATAAGTATGGTTCAGGTTGTGCCGGTAGTCGTTTCTTAAATGGTACACTCGATCTTCATGTTCAGTTGGAGAAAGAGCTTGCTGCTTTTGAAGGTAAGGATGAAGCTCTTGTTTTTTCAACAGGTTTCTCTGTAAATGCTGGAGTTCTCTCTGTTGTAGTAGGACGTGGTGATTATGTTATTTGTGATGACCGTGATCACGCAAGTATTGTTGATGGACGTCGTTTGAGTTTTGCTACTCAACTTCGTTACAAGCACAATGATATGGAAGATTTAGAGCGTGTTCTTCAGAGACTTCCTCATGAGGCTGTTAAGCTGATTGTTGTTGATGGTGTCTTCTCTATGGAGGGTGATTTAGCTAATCTGCCAGCAATTGTTGAATTAAAGCACAAGTATAACTGCTCAATCATGGTTGATGAGGCACATGGTTTAGGTGTCTTTGGTCGCCAGGGTAGAGGTGTTTGTGATCATTTTGGCTTGACGGACGAGGTAGATCTAATTATGGGTACATTCTCAAAGAGTTTAGCTTCAATTGGTGGCTTTATTGCTGGTGATAAGGATACTATTAATTATCTCCGTCATACCTGTCGTACATATATTTTCTCTGCAAGTAATGCACCAGCTGCAACAGCTGCAGCCTTGGAAGCTTTACATATTATAGAGCAGGAGCCAGAACGTTTGGAGCAGTTGTGGAAGGTAACTAACTATGCTTTGAAACGTTTTAAAGAAGAGGGCTTTGAGATAGGTGAGACTGAGAGCCCTATCATTCCTCTTTATGTTCGTGATATTGAAAAGACCTTTGTTGTTACAAAGTTGGCGTATGAGGCTGGTGTGTTTATCAATCCAGTAATCCCTCCAGCATGTGCCCCACAAGACACCTTGGTGCGCTTTGCTTTGATGGCTACTCATACAGAGGAACAGGTTGAGCGTGGTGTTCAAGCTTTGACTAAGATTTTCAAGTCGTCAAGGCATTATTAAATAAGTATAATCTACTTTCTTATATAAAAGGATTTATAATATTAAAAACGATGGGTTTATTCTTATAGAGTAAAGCCCATCATTTTTGTTTTACACTTATTATAATAGGGTAATGAATGTTAGATGGTGAGGTTTTGTCAATAGTTAAGTGTAAGGGGGAGTATATGTAGGATAGTGAAGGCTTATTTCTTTGTTAATTTGGCTAATTAATCTAATGAGGGGCATATATATAAAAAAGGTTTATGTGAATAAAGTTTTTAATTTTGCCCTTGCATATGTAAAGTTTGTTTTTGTATTTGTTTTATTTTTGCTTGAAAAAGATTATTTAGCTTATGAGAAAAATCTATTTGATAAAAATAAGATGTTTTTATATTTAGTCATCGTAGGAACGCTTTTTCCTCTTACTTGATTGTTTATCAATAACTTTGCGTCTATTTGATGTCGTATGTAAACGAGATTAGTAAGAAAAGTATCAATTTTTATTGAAAACATAGAAAAAGTTTGGAGGTATCGGAAATATGTAGTACCTTTGCACTCGCAATTCAGAAATGAGTCAATCACTAATGAATATGCAACGGGGTGTAGCGCAGCTCGGTAGCGCATCTGGTTTGGGACCAGGCGGTCGCAGGTTCGAATCCTGTCACCCCGACTTTTGTCTAACTCTTTTAGAGAAAGAGAGACGTTAAATGCGGCAATAGCTCAGTTGGTAGAGACACGACCTTGCCAGGTCGGGGTCGCGAGTTCGAGTCTCGTTTGCCGCTCTTTTGATATTCTAATAGACTTAGATTTTTCTAAGTTTTTGCCCAGGTGGCGGAATTGGTAGACGCGCACGTTTCAGGTGCGTGTGTTTCACGACGTGCAGGTTCGAGTCCTGTTCTGGGCACTTTTAAGTCAGAATGATATATATGCTGGAGAGGTGGCGGAATTGGTAGACGCGCTACTTTGAGGGGTAGTGAAAAATTGTTTCGTGGGAGTTCGAGTCTCCTCCTCTTCACATAGAATTTTTAAAAGTAAGTGATTACTTACTTAGTAAATGCGGCAATAGCTCAGTTGGTAGAGCACGACCTTGCCGAGGTCAGGGGTCGCGAGTTCGAGCCTCTGTTTTGCCGCTCTTTTTAGAGAAACATACATAGCAATTTCTTTATGAATTTATATTTGCGATATTTCGATAATGAAGTATTAGTACACAATGTTGAGGAAGCTTCAGATTTCTTAAGTTCTATTCCTGACATTCAACTTACTCCCGACTTAGAAGATGATATTAGAAATTATGCTTCTAACGATGTGTTTTATCCAAAACGTTATAAGGTTCGTCCTCGAGTTTATTTTATAGTTATTAAGACTGAGGCAGCTACTATGATGGACTTTAAACAAAAAGCTCTTCGTCCAGTAGTTGATGGAATTGTTCGTAAGGATAGTACTGCTATTATGCATCTCAATGAGGAACGTGAAGGATGGTATGAAGGAGAGCTGGACTTTAAGCGTGTTGTTCTTATTCCTACTTCTGGTAAGCATGAATATCGTGATACTCATTTTGTTGCACAGTGTAAGGCTGTTTCTGGATGGGATTGCTATAATCGTATCGTTGAGTATCTAAAAGATAGAGTTGATAATAGAAGTCAGTTCCCTTCGGCTAAAGGTAAGAATTTTAAATTTAGATATTTAGGTATGTGGAAGTAATTTCACATGCCTTTTTGTTATTGATTTCTTATGAATAAAAGTAATGTTAATTGGTAATGTTGGTCGTGAGCCCGAAATAAAGTATTATGATGCTGACCAATGTGTTGCCTCTTTTACTTTGGCAACAACGGAGCGTGGATATACACTTCCAAATGGGACTGTTGTTCCTGACCATACTGATTGGCATAATGTAATTCTCTTTAAGGCATTAGCTAAGTATGCTGAGAAGTATATTCATAAAGGCGATAAACTATACATTGAGAGGTCGTGTGCGTTATCGTACTTATGATGACAAAAAAGGTATGCGACGATATGTTACAGAGATTTACGGTGATAATCTTGAATGGCTTTCAGCATCTCGTAAAACTGAAAATATGTCTGGAGAGGAAGTAGATGATAATACTTCTGATACATGCAGACAAATCTAATTTACCTTTTTAATGGATAGTTTTTAGTTGATTTATCTTCTTATATAAGTTTTAATCCAATAGATTTTTAGTATAATTCTTGCATTTCTATTGGCAGTACTAAGTCTTTCGGCTTTTTGCAAGTGCATCAGAGATTGCTTTTTAGTTTGTCTCCATAGATATAGAGTCGCTTGGCCCAGATAGAATGCTTTCTGATAAACTCATTCAACAGTTAAGAAACGATAGTGAACGTACATTGGCAACAATTCTTATTACGAATAATCTTGTTAATGTTGCGATTATTATGCTGTGTAATTATATCTTTTTCCAGTCTGTTTACATTTAAGGAGGAGTGGTTACAGTTTCTCTGTGTGACAATTCTTTTAACTTTTTTGCTTTTACTTTTTGGTGAGATAATACCAAAGGTTTATAGTAGAAGAAATCCATTAGCATTTTGTAGAAGTGGCGTAAAGGGTATTGTCTTTTTCGTAGATTATTTTGGCCTATAGAGACTATACTTTTGAAAAGTGGTGCTTTTGCAGAAAAGGTAGTTCAAAGGAGATCGTCAGCTGTCTGTTGATGATCTTGAGCAAGCTTTCGAATTGACAGATAAGAACGATATTAAGGATGAGCAGGGGATGCTGCAGGGTATTATTCGTTTTGGTGATGAGACTGCAAAAGAAGTAATGACTTCTCGTCAAGATATTATAGATTTGGATATTCGCTGTTCATATGAAGATGTATTAAAGTGTATTGTTGATAATAACTATTCGCGAATTCCTGTTTATCAAGATAATCAAGATAACATACGTGGTGTACTTTATATTAAGGATCTTTGCCTCACCTGTCAAAAGCCTATCATTTTAGATGGCAGAGCTTGATACGACCACCTTATTTTGTACCAGAAACGAAGAAGATAGACGACCTCTTACGTGATTTTCAGGAGAATAAAGTGCATATAGCTATTGTTGTAGATGAATTTGGTGGTACGAGTGGTATTGTAACCTTAGAGGATATTCTTGAAGAGATTGTTGGAGATTAATGATGAATTTGATGAAGAGGAGCATAACTATACAAAATTAGCATCGAATATTTATGTATTTGAGGGTAAGACTCTTTTAAAAGATTTTTCAAAGATTCTTAATCTTCCTGATGATGAGTTTGATGAGATTGAAGGCGATGCTGACTCTGTGGCAGGTTTACTTTTAGAAATTAAAGGGGATTTTCCTGCAGTGCATGAGATGTTAAACTATAAAGAACTATAAGTTTGAAGTCTTAGCAATTGAAGAAACGTCGTATTAGTAAAGTGAAGGTAACTATTTGTGGTAAAGGATAACGAATGATGCTGAGGGAAGGTAATCATAGGTCTGTTGGAGATAGAGAAAGGAAGACAGGCTGAGAAAGATGGGGTACATCGTGTCTTAACGGAAATGTTAGGTTATGATTTTTAGTAGAACATAATGAGGATGGTAAACCAATGATAGAGGGATATCATATAAGTATATCTCATACTCTTGGTTATGTTTCTGTTATTCTTTCCCTGCTATTATGAAGTAGGTGTTGATATAGAATATGTGTCTGATAGGGTAAATCGTATATCATCACGTTTCCTAAGAGAAGATGAAGTCTGTGCTAATACAACAGATATGCTTATTGCTAGTGGTGTGCTAAAGGAAACTATGTATAAAGCTTTTTCTTCTGAACATCTGGCTTTAAAAGATATTAAAGTAAATCTGTATTCAAAGGGTTAGTAACTAACATGAAGCGTAATATTACATATGTTTCAATGTGAGTGTTCTTCAAAAATACATTTTGACTTACACTTGGTATTAAGTATAATTTTATTTTGTCTTCACTTGCATATTTTAATTATAGATAGTTGTCTTTTGTTAATCTAAATGTATATTATGGTAAAAAGATGTTTTGTGATGTACAAAATATTTAAATAATTAATTTATTTGGTGTTTGACTTGCTTTTTATTTTAATTCTACTTATATTTGTATCCGTCATTTAACGGATAATATAATATATTTATTAATTAGTCTAATTAATAGGAGGTATAAATATGAAAGAAGGTAAAAATGCAAGAACTCTTTGAAAATCTTGATTTAGAGAATCAGAATAATCAGGAACATACCGATACGAATGAAATGCTTGGTTGTGATATTTGGTACAATTAATGTCGTATGATTTTAGATTATATATTTTTATATTTGATTTTAGGAACGCACTTGCTTTTATGAGTTTAAGTGCGTGTTTAGACTTTTTGCATTATACTTATGAACATTTATACTGGTTATATTTTTAGAGTTTTTGAGTTATAGTAAACGATAGAGTGTATATAAATTATTATTGCTATTTGTGTACTTCGTAAGAAATGATTACTTTTATGTTTTGTAAAAACATATTATGGAAGAAGCAAAGGTAAAAAGGAGGAGCTAATACTTATACGTATAACAGGACAAGATAGACCAGGGTTGACAACTGCAGTGATGTCTATCCTTGCTTGTTATAATGCCCATGTCTTGGATATTGGTCAAGCTGATATCCATTCTACTTTATCGCTTGGTATTCTTATTCGTATTGACGAGAAGGGGGCTGGACAAGTAATGAAAGAACTTTTTATTTAAGGCAACGGAGCTTGGTGTGAATATAGGTTTTGCTCCTGTAGCAGATGATGAATACGAAGATTGGGTAAATAGGCAAGGAAAAAATCGATATATTCTTACAATAATTGGTAGGTCTTTATCAGCTCGTAATATAGAGGAGACCACTCGAGTGATTACAGAGCAAGGCATAAATATAGATTCTATTCTTCGTTTGACAGGTCGTCAAAGTATTCGCAAATGTAATCAGAATGTCAGAGCATGTATAGAGTTCTCGTTGCGTGGTACCCCTAAAAACTATAGACAGATGCAGGCTGATCTTTATGCAGATGAGTCACGAACAAGGAATTGATTTTTCTTTGCAAAAAGATAATATGTACAGACGTATGCGGCGTCTAATATGTTTTGATATGGACTCTACACTTATTCAAACAGAATGTATTGATGAGTTGGCAAAGCGTGCAGGGGTAGGAGAGCAGGTTGCTGCTATTACTGAACGTGCTATGCGTGGTGAGATTGACTTTAAAAAGAGTTTTACGGAACGAGTTGCTTTGTTAAAAGGTCTCGATGCTAAGGTTATGAAGGATATTGCTGAAACAATGCCTATAACCGAAGGCGTTGATCGCTTGATGACTGTTTTAAAGCAGTGTGGATATAAGATTGCTATATTAAGTGGTGGTTTTACATATTTTGGCGAGTATTTACAGCGAAAGTACGGAATTGATTATGTATATGCTAATGAACTTGAGGTAGATGAGAATAATAAACTTACGGGATGCTATCTTGGTGATATTGTTGATGGTAAGCGTAAGGCTGAGTTGTTAAAGTTGTTAGCGCAAGTTGAAAAAGTCAATCTTGCTCAGACAATAGCTGTTGATGATGGTGCTAATGATCTTCCTATGCTTTCTGGAAAGCGGGCTTTGGGAATAGCTTTCATGCTAAACCACGTGTACAAGCTAATGCTGAACAAAATATTACTACAATCGGTTTAGATGGTGTACTTTACTTTCTGGGATTTAAGGATAGTTATCTGAGTGAGGTTGGTTTCATGAGTAGACAAAATTTATTTTATTAGATCATGGACATTTTTGATAAATGAAGCATCAAATATCTTGTAATTCTATTCTATGAATATATTTGATACTTTGTGTTGGAAATATTAGTGTTTTGTAAGTTCTTTCTTCATAGGGCTTAATATTCATATTTCGCAATATACTATCATGCTATAACTCCCTTTCTATTGATTCTTTATAAATGTGTTATCATTTAGTACACGTGTGTTGATGCTCCGCACATGTTGTGTTAATACTCACACATAGTGTTGTTAGTAATTTTATACATAAACAAAATAGGGCCTACCCATGAGTATCTATTTTATTTATTAGAAAATTCCACCAGTGCTTCTTCTTAGGTGGTTTATGTTCTTCAAACGAACGGTGCAAGTTACGACTTTCCCATGTTTCGTTATTGGTTATCATTTGATAGATAGTTCCCCAATCCAGACCACCAAGATTACGGTCATCGATAAACATTTCTACCTTTAGCTTTCTGGAAAAATGATTGTTCTTCTCTTTTTCTTTCTTCAGGATAATCTTTGTTTACTGCCCAAAAGTTTACACCACGTTCATGGCACCAATCAACAGCTCTTGGAGTAGATCGCCTTCTCTGACGCTCCATAAGATAAGTTGGTGACCGTCCTTAATCAGCATGAGCGTATCGAGTAGCGAAAGAATTTCGCTACCGATTTTAGGATATTTATGTTCTACGATGGTTCCATCGAAGTCAACTGCGATAATCATTGCCTGTTTAGAATTTTTCTCTTGATTTTGAGTTTATCTCTTTATAGAGTCATCGTGCTTATTACCATAGTGGCTGTTAGCATAGTTACCATAATTACTATAGTTTCCATATTGTCCATAGCTTGTACCATAGCTTGCTCTACCATATCTACCGTACTTACCGTAACCACCATAACCATAGTAATAGCTATACTTTCTCTTTGACATGTCAATACCATTAAGAACGATAGCCATGTTAGGGAACTTCTTCTCGCATTTGCAAGTGCATTAATAAAGTTGAAACTTGACTTTGGAGTGTAGTCTGCACGACACATATAGATAGAAGCATCTGCAATGCGTGCAATCTGAAGAGTGTCTGTAACAAGACCGACAGGAGTGGTGTCAATCATGATGTAATCATATTCTCTTTCAATAGATTAATAATAATATCTAATGAATTACGTGCAATAAGCTCTGCAGGGTTTGGAGGGATTGGACCAGCCATAAGGAGATCCAAATTCTTATTAACTCCTGAAGGTAATATTTGTTCCTGTAAATCTTCTGTTGTTGGATTATCCTTTACAAGAAGATTTGTAATACCATGCTTGTGATCGTTGATACCAAATAGTTCAGCCAAACGTGGACGACGAATATCAAGACCAACTAAGATAACTTTCGCCTAAGAGACCGAAACTAACAGAAAGGTTTTGCAGCGTTAAAAAGTCTTACCTTCACCAGAAGTGAGATGAGGGTAAAGAGTACAACCTTCTGTCCTTCCTTACATAAACTGAAGGTTGGTACGCATCGAACGGAAGATTTCTTCCATCTGGTTATTCTGATTTTTCATGTACAACGATATCAGCTTTACCCTTCGCCTTGTTACTTGCAATAGCAACGTCAGCGATAATAGGCAACTTGGTAAGGCGTGCAACATCATCATGACCTTCAATCTTATAGCGGAAGAATTGTAGGATAATAATTACCAATACAGGAAGGGCTAAGCCAATCAACAAAGCAATAAGCATAATTGTTGTTGACTTAGGGCTAATCTTACCAATCAGCTGTGGGTCATCAATGAGTTTACCCTTATCGGCAGTAGCTGCCAAAGAGATACTGTTTTCCTCACGCTTTTGAAGCAACATGAGGTAAAGGCCAGACTTAACTTCCTGTTGACGGTCAATCTGTGTCAGCATGCGCTCCTGCTGTGGAGTCTCAGCTACCTGCTCATTAAACTTATTAACCTGTGCTGAAACAGCATCACGCTGAATCTGTAAGTTTTGACGTGCAGCTGAAATTGCACGGCGGATGTTACCATTTAATTCGCGAATCTGAGCTGTAAGTGGTTCTACTACTGGTGAAGACTCTGATGCGCTACGAAGTAAACGATTACGTTCAAGTACTAATTCGTTATATTTATTAATCAAAGATGTAGAACTTTGGTCATCCAAACTACATTAGAAGGAATTACCTGAGAAAGATTACGAGATGAACTTTTCAACCTCTCTTGCAATAGTATTAAACAACTCTATCTGTGTTTCTACCTCTGCAAGTTTTAGCTCAGAGCTGTTCTGGTTTGGCAACAGAGTTACCAGCATTCATCTTCAACTCAGCATGACCATTCTGCTGCCTTATAGCTCTGTAGCTCTCCTTCTGTCTTGCCAAGTTCAGTATTAATCTTACCCAAACGATCGTTAATGAACTTATCTGTACGAAGTGCGATAGTATTCTTATCCTCATTAGCCTGACGGTTGTATACAATTGCTAACTGCTTGAGGTAGTCAAGCGAACGCTGTGGAACTTCGTCTGTAAGCTGTAGCTGTGCAATAGAGGTTGACTTTGGCCGTTTTGTGTAACCTGAAGTTCGTTTGCATACTTGTTCGCTGCCATTCTGGTGAAAGAATGCTTACATTAAGAACTTGTGCACTTCTCATAGCATGTCCGTTGTTAGAACTGATTGTAATAATACCAGCACGGGTAGCTATTGTAGCAGGAAGGCTTGTGAACTTTCTGTTGATAGAGTATGGTCCTTCGTTTGAGTTATCGTTAGTTGGGACATAGTAGGTTCCACTAACAATATAAGTCAAACTATCCTTTGTTATGCTCAAGTTAATAGGAGCATTCAATCTTTCAAGGTGAGCCTGATCAACATCAACGTTAAGAGGTTGGTCGCGATAAAGAATAACATCTTTTACTCTTCCCTTTGTAGAGTAGTTTACATATAACTTCAAGTCTCTAATAGCATCTTCTGCAATCGAATGAGATGTGAGAATCTCCATCTCATTATCAATACCTGTTGAGTTTGAGATGATGCCGAGGTTTGACATGCTCTGCAAAGATTGTCCACGTCTATTACTACTACTCTCATCCTTAATCAGTAACTTGTAGTAGACTGATACATTGGTGTAGCATATCTAAGATAGATAGCTCCTAAACCACCGAAAATAATCAATGACAATACGAACCAGTACCAGTTAGTACAATAGTTCGATAAAGGGTGGCAAAATCAAAGGAGAAGCTACCTCATTAACTTCCAGTTCTTTCCTTGTTCTAATTTAGTTGTTTCTTCCATATTTATCTACTTTTCTTTTTATTCAGTAAAGCGATTTATTTCAGATTAGTTTGTTCTTCAGCGTTGGAAGAAGGTACTACCATAGTTATTCTTAATCATTGGTTGTGCTTCTTCTCGAAGTTTCTCTAGATAGTTATCCAGCCTTTTGTATGCTATTTCTTCTAAGCATGCAACCTTTAGTCCTTGCCGTTTTTCTATACATTCTATAAATGTACTCTGCTTCTGCCAAACTATCATGTGCCAGTATCCAACCAAGCAAAACCACGTTGGAGCGTTTGTACCATTAAATTGTCTTCTTTAAGATAGCATTGATTAACCGTTGTAATCTCTAATTCTCCTCTCGAAGAAGGCTTTATATTCTTTGCAATCTCAACTAACACTATTAGGATAGAAGTAAAGTCCCACAACCGCATAGTTACTCTTTGGATGTTCGAGCTTTTTCTTCTATGCTAAGACATTTTCCCTGTCTCGTCAAATTCAGCAACACCATATCTTTCTGGATCATTTACATAATAACCAAACACGATTGCCTTATTCTCTTTTTCTGCCATTCGTGCGCTATTATGTAATAATGAACTGAAAGCCTGCTCCATAGAAAACATATCTCCTAAAACTAAACAGACAGAGTCATTGCCGATAAACTTCTCACCTATAATGAATGCCTGTGCAAGACCATCTGGCGAAGGTTGTTCTGCATATTCAAAACGTACTCCAAAACTACTCCCGTCTCCTAATAGGCGTTTAAACTCTGGTAAGTCAAAGGAGTAGAGATAATTAAAATTTCTTTGATTCAGCCAGCATTACACTGATACTGGATAGTAAAATCATAGGGCTTTATCGTAAATTGGTATAAGCTGCTTGCTTATGCGCTTTGTGATGGGGTGAGGCGATGCCTGAACCGCCAGCGAGAACTATTCCTTTCATAATAGTGTGGTTTGAATATATGTTTTCAAATTAGTAGTTATTGCGTATTTTATATGCTTTAAGCGTCAAATTCTTACAGATGTTTTCCAAACCTATGTGCATATAAATGCAAGCATAGATGGAGAGAAAGGGTTTACTCAAGATTACAAAATTATTGAGAATACTCAATCCTTCTCGTTAGTATTTGTCGTTACGCTTTCATTTGCAATATTGCTATCTTGATTGCAAAGGGTAATAAATTTAATTTAATTAAGCTGTGAAAATGAGAAATCATTTACTTAATAGGTGAATTTCATGTTTTTTATTAACTTTGGTAATCTCGAAAAATAAAAACTTCATCTTAATAACTTTAAAACTTTAAACAAAAATATGGGATTTTTATCAAAACTCTTTGAAAGAAAGACTACTACAGTCAAAGACTGGTGGTATGGAGGACTTTTATGGACACTTTGTTCGAGTTTATTTTTCAGTGCAGTACTTGCAACTCGTTTTCGTATCAATAATTTAGCAATAGCTTCCTGATTTACGTACTACAAGCAGACTTTTTCGTGTTCCAACATTGAATAATAAGTTGGGACCTGGAGAAAAAAGCAAGTGTTCGTAAGACTATGAAAAATATTTATATCGTTGATGACAACTTTTGATGAGATGAGATGCAAAACGTCAAAAGAATTGTAAGAAAGATGCAAGATGTTCAACCCTATCTTTATCAGTTTCAAGGTTTTACACAAGACTAGCCGATGCATGGGTAATTTAATGAAGTTTAAAGTTACGTGTTCCAGGCTTTTTAAGAAAGCTATCTATACAATGACAGAGAAAACTGTGAATGATATTTACGATAAAAAATAGTTTTTCAGACCTGGCGTTATTATATGCTATGTCTGTTCGCTAGTACAATCAGCGTCTCGTTTTCAGCCGCAGATGGACAACAGACTTTTTGTTTATCAAGTAGTGTCACTTGCAAAGAAGGAGCCAAACCTGCTGGAAGAGGTAGAGTCAAAATAATTAGGTATATATTTGCTAAATAGAAACTTTACGTAATTTGTAGCCAAAACGAATAGATTAGCTATGAATGCAAATGAGAAAAACCTGAATACGTTTGACGCGTGTTCGCCGAGATGATTCTTCAGTACGAAGCTCTGAAGAAAAATGACGAATTATACGCCTTGTTGATCAACGTGAAAAGGATATAAAAGCAACTGCAGTGAGTTGTCTGCTAAGAAGCTGATTATAATTCGTTGAAGATGGCTAAAATGCTTTGAAGTTACGGATGGTGATATGGAAACTGCACAAAAGCGTGAAACCAAACTTATCCGAGATGTATAAGGTATCACACTCTAAGTGAGAAATAAACAGAATATAAAATGGCAGACGATAAGTTACATATAAGATTGCATGTTTATGATGCAGAACTCTCTGTAAATGTACCACGAGAGGATGAGGAGTTTTATCGTTCGGCGGCCAAAAGCTATACCGACACACTAATACTTATTCAACTCTTTTTAAGGGTAAGAAGGGGATAAGGACATATATATATGGCAATGTTGGATATTGCATTGCGATATAAGAAAAGAAGGTGTACGTAATGATACAGCTCCATTCAATGATATTCTTAGCAAACTCTACCTCAGAAATAGAAGATGTACTAAAGTAACAGTGAGAATATTTAATTTAAATAAAAGAATCAATGAGCCCAATAGTAACAGTTATAATAGCTGTGGTATGTCTTTCTGCAGGATGTGCTGGCGGATTTGCTATTTTCCGTTATATTTTGAACTGGAAAATACAAAGACACGATGGATAAAAGCAGAGAAAGCGCAGAGGTAATTAAAGAAAAGAAACTCTTTGAAGTTAAAGAGAAGTTCCTCAACAAGAAAAAGGAACTTGAGAAAGAGAGTCCAACAGCGTACGTTGAAAAATACAGCAGGGCGAAAATCGCTTGAAGCAGCGTGAGGTTGCGTTGAATCAACGTCAAGAGGACATTAATCGACGTAAACAAGATGTCGAGCAGCAGCAACAGCGTGTTGATAATGAGAAGAAACTGCTAGAGATTAAGCAGCAGGATCTTGAGAAGATGCAGGAGCGGGAGCGAATGAAACTTGAAGAACTCTCAGGACTTAGTTCAGAAGAAGCAAAAAGCGTTTTAATTGAGAGTTTGAAGGATCAAGCAAAAACTTGACGCTGCATCATATATTAATGAGATTGTTGATGAGGCAAAGCTTAATGCTAATCAGCAGGCAAAGAGAATTGTTATTCAGACAATTCAGCGTGTTGCAACTGAAACAGCTATCGAGAATTCAGTAAGTGTTTTCCATATTGATAGTGATGAGGTGAAGGGGCGGATTATTGGTCGTGAAGGTCGTAATATTCGTGCTTTGGAGGCTGCAACAGGTGTTGAGATTGTTGTTGATGATACTCCGAAGCAATTGTTATATCTGCTTTTGATCCAGTTCGTCGTGAGATTTGTCGTTTGGCACTTCATCAGCTTGTTGCTGACGGACGAATTCACCCAGCACGTATCGAAGTAGTTGTTGCTAAAGTTAAGAAACAACTTGATAATGAGATTATTGAGACTGGTAAGCGTACAGCTATTGACCTCGGTATTCATGGTCTCCATCCAGAGTTGATTCGTATTGTAGGTAAGATGAAATATCGTTCTTCATACGGTCAGAACCTTTGTACAGCATGCTCGTGAAACAGCAAATCTTTGTGCTGTTATGGCAAGTGAGTTGAGCCTGAACCCAAAGAAGGCAAAAGCGTGCTGGTTTGTTGCATGATATCAGGAGTGCCAGATGAAGAGACAGACTTACCACACGCTCTTTATGGCGGTAAGATTGCTGAAAAAGTATAAGGAGAAACCTGATATTTGCAATGCTATTGCAGCTCACCACGATGAGGTTGAGATGACTACACTTCTTGCGCCAATTGTACAGGTGTGTGATGCTATCTCTGGTGCTCGTCCTGGTGCTCGTCGTGAGATTGTAGAAGCTTATATTAAGCGTCTGAATGATCTTGAAGCAATTGCAATGAGTTATCCAGGTGTAACTAAGACTTATGCTATTCAGGCTGGTCGCGAACTTCGTGTAATCGTTGGTGCTGACAAGATGGATGACTACTGAAAAGTGAGAAGCTCAGTTCTGAAATTGCAGAGAAGATTCAGAATGAGATGACTTACCCCTGGTCAGGTTAAGATTACGGTAATTCGTGAGATACGTTCTGTTGCTTGTGCAAAAGTAAAGTTTGAATTTATTTGAATTATTATAGAAAGCACTCCTATATGGGGGTGCTTTTTATTTTACAAGTTCATTAGTAATTCTGATATATGTCAGTAATATATATGAATAGAGAAAGCCCTCGCAATTCATGAAGTTCTTTCCACGAATTGTCGAGGGCTGTAATGTTATTCTATCTATTTTGTTAACAGCCAGAACCATCAAGGCGGCAAGAAGCTGCTACAGGGGCATCGTTAAGGTTGATACCAGCTTCTTCAGGTGACAGTGTTACTGTACCATCCTCAAGGACAAAACAAGGAACTCCAGCATAGCCGTGCTTCTTTGCGTCGTCAAATGCAGTGTTGTTATCACGAAGACGAAGGAATTCCTTCAAATACTTAATATGTGAACCAATATCGATTACTTCATAGCGATTATCACCTTCACGTGCTTGTCAACTGCAATACAGTCTGGACAAGTATTCATTCCATAAATTTTAATCATAATCAAATGTTTTAAATTTAAACTCTAAAAGTTTATTATAATATTGCCTATAAAAGTCTCGGTGCTTAGTGATTACAAATCTTAGTTGTATCAACAGTGAATCCTCCCTTTGCAGGCATAAACTTACCACGTTCTGTCAAAAAATCTACCAATTCTTCAGCGTTCATTCCATCTACAGAACAAGTGTGGAATAGCTCTTCTTTACCGAACCGTTCGATAATGGCTTTTACCAAATCTTCTTTTGTTTCATAACTATTACCCTCCATCATGTGGAGAACATCATGTCCATGTGCCATTTTTATCTTCTTTTTTGTTAATAATTTAGTGCATTAAATCTGTCTTTGCATACTCTTTTTGCTTGCAAAAGTTGTGCCATGTGTTAAATTAACCAATTTTAATTTTTCAAAAGTGATAATATGACATAATTTAATTACTTTTTGTGTTTACTGACAGATATTTTTGGTAAAAATGTCAGTCACAATTGATGTAATAACTACTTAAGTGACTCTTTCATATTCACTTAGAGAGAAGTATAGTGTTTATAAAAATATTTGATAGTAATTATATTATGGTGAAGAAACTTTTGTTTGCTTTTGCAGCTACTAATGTTGTTGTTGTCTTCTATGTGGCACTTCTAAAATGGGGGTAGAAAACTCTAATATTGTAAGTTATACAGAAGCTCGTAATTATTTTCATGTTGGTAATGAAACCAAACCGATAATAAAGAAAATTACTTCACAGGAGACTCTTGCAAAGGAATTCGGCGAAGCTGCTTTTATGGGTAAGGATGGTGAACCAACTAAGATTGATTTTAAAAAGAACTTTGCAATTGCTTATATTCTCCACAAACAAACCGTAAAACAGTTTTGACTCCTCTTTCTTTGACTTTAAAGAAGAAGCATCTTGAATTGCAATATAAGTTAGAACAAGGAAAGTCACAAACCTACTTTACACAACCTTTTTTTATTATTGTCGTTGATAAAAAGTACGTTGATTATAATATTGTAGAAATTAAAGGTTGGGATTAGTATTAGTATCTAATGGAAGAAGCATGTCTTGACAAAAAAATCTTTTTAGTTACTTCTAAATCTTGTAATAATCAAATAAGGACAACTTTTTAAGTTGTCCTTATTTTTATATCTAATAATCGGTTGAGCGGAATACGGAATCGAACCCGCCTCCCAGGCTTGGGAAGCCCGTGCACTACCGATGTGCTAATTCCGCAAATGGAGCCGATACCCGGACTCGAACTGGGGACCTACGCATTACGAATGCGTTGCTCTACCAACTGAGCCATATCGGCGGTATTGCGTTGCAAAGATACATCAAAAATACAAACAGCCAAATTTTTTTGATTTATGTTTTTGTTATTTGTTTTTGTTGTAATGCGATATATAATTTGGTTATAAGAAAAAGTAAATTATATTGTTAGTTTTATTAATAAAGTCTTTACTTTGATAGAATTAGTTCTTTATAATCTATTGTTTTTGTTTTAAGTGGTGAATTATGGTATTTAGTTTTGTCTTTTTCATTATTATTGATAACTTTGTATTCAATATTTAATGCACTATAATCACATTATGGAGTATCGGCATAAATTTAAATAAATGCCTTCCTCTTTTACTTATTTACTATATCGTAGTATAAAAATCTAATTTATTATAGCCTTATGAGAAAAATTATTACTCTCTTGTTGTTGGCTGTCACATTGACTGCTGCTGCACAGGATTTTAATCATTATTTCGATGATGCAACCTTGCGACTCGATTACATCTTTGCAGGTAATGCAAAGCAACAGACCATTGTTATAGACGAATTGTCACGTATTCCACGTTGGTATGGTAAGCACGAACGATTGGCTGAGGTACCTGTCGAAGGAAATGGGCAGGTTATTGTACGTGACCATCGTACGCAAAAAGGTTATTTATCGTAATTCATTCTCAACACTTTTTCAAGAATGGTTGACATATGATGAAGCACAGAAAGTTTCTGGTAAAAGCATTTGAAAATGTCTTTCTCGTTCCTTTCCCAAAGGATTCTGTAGATATTACAGTTGAACTAAGGAACAACCGTCGCGAGGCAACAGTGTCTATGAGTCATACGGTTAATCCAAAGGATATTCTTATCCGACACATTGGTGAGCGTTCTGTTACACCTTATGAAACATTGCAGAAAGCGGCAGATACAACACGTTGTATTCACATTGCTTATGTTGCGGAGGGATATACAGAAGCGGAGATGGCAAACTTTATAGAAGACTGTCGCACTGCTAATGAGGCTCTTTTTGCGCATGAGCCATTTAAGTCATTGCGTCAACGCTTTAATGTTGTAGCTGTTAAGTCGCCATCTATGGAAAGTGGTACGTCAGAGCCTTCAAAGGGTATTTGGAAGAATACGGCTCTTCATTCACATTTTGACACATTCTATAGTGATCGCTATTTGACAACGCTGCATCTAAAGGAGTTGCACGATTGGTTGGCTGGTACACCTTATGAACATATCATCGTACTTGTAAATACAGAGAAGTATGGTGGCGGTGGTATTCTGAACTCTTATAACCTTTCAATGGTTCGTAATCCTTATTTCAAGCCAGTTGTTGTACATGAGTTTGGACATTCCTTTGCAGGTCTGGGTGATGAATATGCATACGAAAAAGGAGCAGATTAATATGTATCCAACTGACGTAGAGCCTTGGGAACCCTAACCTTACGACCTTAGTTGATTTCCATGGGAAATGGGAGAATCTTATTAATAAGAAGACACCAGTTCCAACTCCTCAGCCAGCTGATCTTGATAAAGCTAATGCGCGTCGTGATAAGTGGAAAGTAGGATGCTTACGAGCCTGCTGGTTATTCACAACATGGTGTTTATCGTGCATACCCAGACTGCCGTATGCGTACGAATATGCATCCTGAATTCTGTCCTGCTTGCAATTTAGGACTTACAAAGCTTATTAAATTCTATACGGGAGAGTAGGGGAATATAATTTTTGTTTTATTCTCTTGAATGAGATTATATTAATTAGAATCACAACACGGCTTATGTGTTATTTCAGTATTGCTCTGAGAATACATAAGCCGTCTTGGTATATCAGGTTTTGCTAACATCTTGTATTGTGTTTTATCGGACACCAATAATAGTAATTGAATATGGGAGTTTAGGATGGATATTATGCTCGTTATAATGACTATCTAAGGCACTAATTGATAATGTGGGTTACTAAAAGTTTTTGATGAAAAGAGGTGTACCAAATAATTGGCACACCTCTTTTGTGTATAGTAGCTTTTGTATGTCTTATGCTTAGTAAGCGAAGAGAGGATAATCCTTCATAGTCTCATTCACTTTCTCACGTACGCGCTTGATAACCTGCTCGTTCTCTGGATCTGACAATACCTCGTCAATGAGGTCTGCACAGAGTAGCATCATATCTTCTTTACAACCACGTGTTGTCATTGCAGCTGTTCCAAGGCGCAGACCGCTGGTCTGGAACGCAGACCGCTCATCGTATGGCACCTTATTCTTGTTGGCTGTGATGTCTGCAGCAACAAGTGCATTCTCGGCAACCTTACCAGTAAGGTCTGGATACTTCTGGCGTAGATCAAGCAGCATAGAATGGTTATCTGTACCACCGCTAACAATGCTGAAGCCTTTCTCAACAAGTGCCTGAGCAAGAATAGAAGCATTCTTCTTTACCTGCATAGCATATTCCTTCCAACTTGGCAAGAGGTTCTCACCGAAGCCTACAGCCTTAGCTGCAATCACATGCTCCAATGGTCCACCCTGGTTTCCAGGGAATACAGCAGAATTAAAGAGCATAGACATTGGTTTCAATTCACCCTTCTTAGTTGTTAAGCCCCAAGGGTTATCGAAGTCCTTGCCCATAAGGATAATACCACCACGAGGGCCACGAAGTGTCTTGTGGGTTGTTGTAGTAACAATATGTGCATACTTTTACAGGGTTATCGAGCAAAACCTGAGCAATAAGACCAGCAGGGTGAGCCATGTCAACCATTAACAAGGCACCTACTTCATCAGCAATCTGGCGCATACGCTTATAATCCCACTCACGGCTGTAAGCAGAACCACCACCGATGATAAGTTTTGGCTTATGCTCACGTGCAAGACGTTCCATTTCGTCATAGTCAACACGACCTGTCTCGGGATTCAGCGTATAGCCTACATGGTTATAAAGGATACCAGATGTATTCACCTCACTACCATGAGAGAGATGACCACCCTGGTCAAGATCGAGTCCCATAAAGGTGTCGCCTGGCTTTAATACAGCAAGCAACACAGCTTGGTTAGCCTGTGCGCCAGAGTGAGGCTGCACGTTGGCATATTCAGCACCAAAGAGCTGCTTAACACGCTCAATAGCAAGCGTTTCAACTTGGTCAACCACTTGACAACCACCGTGTAGCGTTTGCCAGGATAACCTTCAGCATACTTGTTAGTTAGGTAAGATCCCATGGCTTGCATTACTTCGTCACTGACGAAATTCTCTGATGCAATCAGCTCCATACCTTTGAGCTGGCGCTTGTGTTCCATCTCAATAAGGTCAAAAATTTCTTGGTCTCTTCTCATGTGTATTGAATGTTTATTGGGAATCATTTTCTGCAAATAGATCCCAGGTTAGTAATATGTTGCAACTATACGAATTAATGTTCTAACTTGCAAGTGTATCAAAAAAATAATGTAACTTTGCATTTATAATGGTTCGTCTACATCATTGCTATGATGTGCCGAAAGAATTAATTGATAATATATTATACATTATCTATGAAGCTAAAAGAGTTATTCCAAGCTTACGAGTTTGATGAAATTTATCCACAGATAGGGACTTATGTTTCCTAAAGGTCGCCATTTGCGTGCGCAGTTTGGTAATGCATATAATTTATTGCTAACGCTTAATCTTGCAGCATCGAAGAAGCAGATTCTGTTATCAGTTGATGGAGGATCCCGATACAAATGAGATGTTCTTTGGTGCGAGATGATCATGACTTTAATGGTCCGTGGGAAGTTCTTCTTGGCAAGGAAGTCAAGAAAGAACCGAAGGTTGACTCTACAAATGAAGAATTGGTTGCTAACTGTTTATTGAATACAGTTTTTGATTGGTCGTCATCCGCGTTCATTTGAGAAGGATTATCAAGCTATTGTAAAGTAGAAAAATAGTTGACGATTCAATAAATAAACGAGTTGACAAGTTGTTTTGATAAGAAGGATTTTAAATCCTTTTTAATCGTTGAAACTTGCCAACTCGTTTTATTTATTAAACCAACCAATAAGTTCGTATAATTTTTATTTATTAAGTAACTTGTCAACTATCATTTTTAATATATTATGTCAAAGTAACTTGTTTACTTATCAACTCGTCAACTTGTTAACTCATTAACTCATTAACTCATTAACTCATTAACTCGTTAACTCGTTAACTTATCACCATCATCTTACCCTCTAATCATTGTAATAATCATCTTAAATCTCTGGTGCATTTACAGAGTGAGTGCGCCACTGGAATGATGAAACTTTCGCCAGCACTAATCACATGCTTTACATTTTCAACGGTCAATTCCATTTTTCCATCAACAACCTGAATGAAGGCGTCGAATGGTGCTGTATGCTCTGAAAGTCCTTGGTTAGCATCAAAGCTGAATAAGGTTACACTTCCAGCATTACTGTGTACCAATTCTTTACTTACTACGCCACCTTTCTGCATAATCAATCACATTGTTTGAAGTGAAAACAATTCCTTTTTCTACGTTAGCCATGTTTGTATTTCTTTGTTTGGTTTATAATACTTTGTTTTATCTTTCTTTGTTAAAACTAAATAGTACAAATTTGATGCCAAGCAAGAAAGTGGGAAACAAATGTTACTTTTGTTTGTTTATAGTGTTATAGAGGTTTAATATTGGTAACTTATTTTATTTGTTTTACTTCTTGCGTAATTTTTATTTTTCCTTTACGGTAATGTTACGTTTTAACCCTTCAAATTTAACTCGCTTAACTGCTGATCCTTTAAATAAATGTTGATATTCTTCTATAGTTAGGTTATGCCATTTCTCTTTACTCATACAGAGAAGCTCTGGTTTAGGTTGGAGGGCTGGTTCTGTATTAGGTGTAGCAAAGCGATTCCAGGGACAAGCTGTCTGACATCGGTCACAACCATAGATAGTATCACCCATGTGGCTTTTTGCCTCGTCAGATAACTCTCCTCGGTTTTCTATCAACTGATATGATAGACAGCGTTCGGCATGGAAATCCTCATAAGGGATGATGGCTCGGGTAGGGCAGGCATCAATACAACGATGGCAGTTCCCACAGTGGTCAGGCATAGGTTCATCATACACATCAACATCAAAAGGTAAGAAAATCTCCCCCAAGAAAAACATTGAGCCTGCATGGGGAATTATGAGCTGGTGATTACGTCCCACCCAACCAAGACCAGCTTTTTGTGCCCAGTAGCGTTCAAGAACAGGGCTGTCGCAAAAGCAACGTATTGATAATTCTTCCTTCTTTTTGTTGGGGGAGTTGCCATTGTTCTGTTATCTTTATTGCTAATTCCCTCATCTTTTAAGCTTCATCAGGTCATCGATAGTCCTGACCGAGTGCATAGGCTGCTATTTGGTACTCGCCTTTAGGCATCTGTTGAGCAGGGGCATAGTCTAGAGCGAGTGAAACGATACTTCGTACACCAGGAACGAGAAGTCGTGGATCAAGCCGTTTCTCTAAGTAGTTTGTCATATATGCCATTGAAGCCTCTTCTCCGTTTTCTAACCATCTTCGATATTTCTGTGCTATTGCTTCGTCAACGGGTGCAGCTTTTGCTATTCCACAAGCAAAGAATCCTATTGATTGTGCTAAAAGATCTAATTGTTGATGATCGAACAATAGTTCTTTTTCTTATTTATGTTTGGAGGTAAGGCATCTATTGATAGCATAAGATGAGTCTATTTTTCTTGTAGAGAAGGAAGCTAATTAGATGTTAATTAACGTTGAGGTATAAACAATACACAAGATATTATTCTTTTATTTCAAATACTATAGGGATATCGTAGTTAAAAGGTTTCGGCAGGGTCATCTGGGGAATACTTTAAACTCGTACCCTTGGTCTTTAAGCCATTGCAATGATTCAGGGAGTGCGTGCAGGAGCTTATCAATACTTTTAAGAGAGTCATGAAAGGTGATAATAGACCCATTACGAGCGTATCGTTTTACATTATTCACAATATCTGTGGCTGTTAACCATTTAGAATAATCTCTTGTTACAAGATCCCACATAACAACACGATAATTTTGTTTTACCCACCAATATACCGTATGGCGTAGCCATCCGTGTGGAGGACGAAAGTAAGGAGTGCTAACTAAAGCATTAGCCTTAATAACGTCTATACATAAGTTAATGTCCAATGTCTAAAAGAACTAAGATGATGATAGGTATGATTTCCTACCTTATGTCCACGACGAATCACCTCCTGATATATTTCTGGATGTTTTCTTACATTGTCAGCGACCATAAAGAACATAGCTTTTGCATTGAATTGGTCAAGTATATCGAGAATAAAAGGTGTTGCCTCTGGTATTGGTCCGTCATCAAATGTGAGATAGACGGAATGGTCGTTCTTGTCCATACGCCAAAGAGCGTGTGGATAAAGAATACGTAACCAGCGTGCAGGTTGTTCTATTAACATATTATTCGGTATATAGCTAAATTCTCTTTCTGTGATTGAGGAAGAATTCTTTTATGTTATTATTTATTAATCGGTCTAAGAATGTATTTTGATGAGCTTATGAGAGAGGGTAATGTAAAAGTAAAAAGCCAGAGTATGGCTGTCTTTTTCGACAACCAAATTCTGGCTTTTTAGTTTTGAATATTTATATAGGATTATAATAATCCTACATCAATGCACCACCTCGGTTCTTGAATCTTACAAAAAGATTTTCAAGTTGGGCTGCATGTTTGTTTGCCCATTCACGATCAGCTTGCTCATTCTCGTTTACAAGATTCATCATAATCTGGAAATTCATCTTGCATGAACTCTGTGACATATTGAAGAGACGAGGATTAAGACTCAAGTAGTAATTCACGTACTGAGTGAAATCTTCCACAACTCATCATATGTTTGGCGTGCCTTTGCCTTCTGGCCAAGCAATGCATATGCACGTGCCATATCTGAGGAACCACTCATGTAGCTTATAGGTACGTTATAGGTTGGTATTTCCTTCTCAGCCTTCTGTAACACTTTCAACGCCTTCGTCTTTTCCCCTTTTGCTATAAGGTGAAGGGCAAGATCAGCCATCTCACGACGATGTGTATAGCACATACGAGCTACAGTTTCATCAATGTAAAGTCCTGGCTTGCTAAGGCCACCCCATTTGAAGCGATTCATCATGACATCGTATGTTTTCTCGGTATCAAAATTACGCATATTGATACCAGTAGAATTTGCTTTGTCCATTGTAGAGAATGGAGTGATACGATTTACGAGACCTTCCTGAATGAAGTTTTCACCTAAGTTCATAAAGTTCTCTGCACCAACGGTTATTGCTACATAGAGAGGACGTGTCCAATTACAGTTAGCAATCATTTCAAGCATCATCAAGTCGTTCTTGTATAACGCTTGCTTTCCTGCCAATGAGATAACCATACGGTCTGGAATAGAATCACCTGGACGCATCATACCACTTCGACGAACAGCTTCCTTATCAATAGTCATATAGATGGTATCGGTAGGAATAACATGGTTCTGTGCATTCTTTGAACGTACCCAGTACTTAAGAATATTTTTTAACTCAAATGGGTCATCGCCAAACTGTGCCTTTGCAGAAACTGGATCCTGCTGGTAGAACTCTCGTATTTGCTCCTTAAATTCTGGCTGAATCTGTACATACTCATTTGTACCACTTACATAATCAAGGCGTGGCCATGAGATAGGTACGCTTGGTGAGTTGTATGCAGGACGTCGCATCTGATCGATGTACCAGTCTGTCTGCAGATAAGAAAGGTTACAAACGCGTGTGTCTGTACGTACTCCCTCAACCTCTTGGTTGTACCAAAGAGGGAAGGTGTCGTTATCACCATTAGTAAAGATAATTGGATTACCCTTTTGTTGTAATGAGTTAAGGTAGTTCTGGCCAAAGTCACGACAAGTATATCGGCCAGAACGGTCATGGTCGTCCCATGTCTGAGATGCCATCTGAATAGGGACAAGCAGACAAACAAGTGAAATAATAGAAGCTGACAATACTGGTGCAACCTTCAGCTTACGTGCCCAGTCATAGAGTGCCAATACGCCCAATCCACACCATATTGCGTATGCGTAGAACGAACCAGCATAGGCATAATCACGTTCACGAGGCTGACTTGGTGTCTGGTTCAAATAGATTACGATGGCAAGACCCGTCATGAAGAATAAGAAGAATACAACCCAGAACTGTTGTATACCACGTTTCCCACGCCATGCCTGCCAGAAAAGACCGATTAAACCGAGCAATAAAGGTAGGCAATAGAAAACATTGTGTCCCTTGTTTGCTTTCAATTCATCTGGTAACAAGTTTTGGTCACCATAAAGCGAATTGTCAATGAATGATATACCTGTAATCCGAGTTACCATGTTCTGGCTCGCCATTACCTTTGAAGATCATTCTGACGTCCAGCAAAGTTCCACATGAAGTAACGCCAGTACATGAAGTTACATTGGTAAGAAAGGAAGAACTTTAAATTTTCCCATTGTGTAGGCATCTTTACGCCATCAACATCATGGCCAGTAATACCACCCATCCACTGTTCGTATAAACCTGCAGAGCCTGGGTTGGACATACGTGGGAATAACATGTTCTGTTCGAATACCTGTGTTGCTTTATGACGAACAATGAAGTAAGAGTCTTTTTCATCTTTAGATGCTTTCTCCTTACGCTCATAAACTGGTGCCCCCTCATCAAACTTATAGTGCATGCCGTCTTCTGCAACTGCTGGCTGACTTGAGTATGCCTGACCGTAGAGTAATGGACGATCACCATACTGGTCACGACTCAGATAACTACCCAAAGTAAAGATATCCTCCGGTGAGTTCTGATCCATTGCTGGGTTGGCTGTTGAGCGTATAACGATTACAGCATATGAAGAGTAGCCGATAAACAACATCAGCATACAAAGTAAAGCTGTATTCTTTATGCGTGAAGATACAAGTGCAACACGCTGTTTCTTACCATCCTTGTTTAATGGACGCTGCCATTGAAGCAGTACGTAAACGAGTGCAAGTACGACAAGTCCTGTAAAGAATGCTGTCCATCCATAGCCATAGAATGGAATACCAATCAGTCCAATGCTGCCAAGAATGCAATGTTCTGACGGCGTGGACTCTTGTCCTGATATGTCTCATAAATGCCCCAAATGAAGGAAGCAATGAGTAAGGCAATATAAATAATGGTACCCGTGTTAAATGGCATTCCAAGTGTATTCGTGAAGAACAACTCAAACCATCCACCTACAGTAATAATACCTGGAACAACACCATAAAGAACGGCTGCAACGAGAATTACTGAGAGAAGCAAAGCAAATAGCGAGCCTGTTAGGTTTGCATCAGGCACCTTCTTATAATAGTAAACCAGTGCAATGGCTGGAATACAAAGGAGGTTGAGTAGGTGCACACCAATAGATAAACCTGTCATATAGGTAATCAGTACCAACCAACGGTCAGAATGGGGTTTATCTGCATTATCTTCCCATTTCAAAATAAGCCAGAATACAACAGCTGTAAAGGCTGATGAATAGGCATATACCTCGCCCTCAACTGCTGAGAACCAGAAAGTATCACTGAAAGTATAAATCAGTGCACCAACAGGCCTGCACCTTCGATGGCGAGAGTTTTTGCGTGCGAAGGAAGCTTCACCGTCACGCACAATCAGTCGACGTGAGAGGTGGGTAATGGTCCAAAAAAGAAACATGATCACGTTGCCGAAAAGCAATGCGCTCATGGTGTTGACCATACGCTGCTACCTCTGTTGGATCGCTCGCAAAATGTGAGAAGAGATTGGCTGTGAGCATAAAGAATGGTAGCCCCAGGAGAGTGTCCAATCTCCAGTTTATACCCCTGTTGTAATAAATTCTGGACAGTCCCAAAAACTGGCTGTCGGTTCAATTGTGGAACAGTAGACGAAAGCTGCAATAAAGAATGCAAAGCCATCCGACAATGTTGGTCCACCAGTCTGAATTGTTTCATTTATACGATTAGAATTTATTGTTACTCATCTTTTCGGATAAGCAGAGATATTTATTTCGAAATAATCACTGCAAAGATAATAACATTAATCAAAACAACATAAAGAGAGTGGAGAAATTATAATAAAAATGTGATGAAAGAGAACATTACTAACGTTTTGAATTGACTTTTATTTGCTTGGGTTAGCATAAAGGTAAGATATGTAAATGTGTTTTTGAAGTTTTATACTCGAAGAGGAAGATTATACTACCATCTGTCAAGAGTATATTTTAAGTTGCTGTCACTTTTAACATTTCATGTAATACCACTGTAAAACATAAGTTATATGATGATTTTGATGACAGTAGTGATAGCAAAATTATTTTTAGAGAATACTTTGTTCTCTGAATACTGAAGTTGGGCGCATTAAAGTACATATCTGGTTATAATGGATATACCAATAAGTTTAGGAAGCGCAAATGATTGTGTTTAAGAACATGATGATTAAATTATGGGCTCTCCAGGATTTTGGAGTGATAAGTTTTGCTGCTTGTGTTTAGAGTTTGAAGCACGTCACACTGAGCACTGAGAGGACGGAGGATTATTAAACAAAACAATGGAGTCACGAGGCACCGTCGGCACCTCCGTGACATTGCAGACATTCCGTCCACCTGTGACCTGTGTGCCTAACTATATAAGTCTTTTGGGTTTGTCACTCCAAATTTCGAAAGAACCTAAATTATTCGAAAGTTTGAGATGAGTATTCATTTTTTACGATCTGATATAAGTTTGCATATAGAAACTTTAAATTACTTATAGTGTTGCTTAGCACATATTGTGCGTTAGTAAGCACCATTGGTGCGGAGTACTAACACCAATGTTATGGGAGCACATCTCACTTAGCTATAAGCTGTCAAACTCGACTGGAGAGATGAAAATCAAAGGGTATGGTTGTCTGCTGTCGTCGGATGCACGAAGTAGCAGTTTGTAGCTCAACACATCTGCCTTTTTACGTGATTGAAAACACGACTAATACCCTGCATTCTCACGCCATTCTTCCCAAGCATGGTGTCATCTATAATAAAAGGCGAGATAACAAGTGACCGATGCCAAACTTGCCAAAAAGATGAAATAAATCATCACTTATTCGAGTTTTTAACACTCAAGAGTTTGGATAACTCGCCTATTTTCTTTATTTTTGCTTCCATAATAGTTTTGTTGTTTTGTCTTTAAAATCAGTTCTTTAGCGATTACTAATTTACAAAGAAAATCCGACAAACTGTTATCTTTCTATCTATTTATTAGGGTGGGAAACTTTAGATACAGCAAACAAACAAATGCAATGCAAACAGCCAATGCTGCTGTATATAAATGCATTTACACCAGGTTCTATAGATTATAGCAATGGAGCAGATCAATGGGATGGTGCAGAACAAGCAATGATTCCTAAGGAGTTTCAGAATAAGCCATCAAATGGTACTTTTATGTATAAAATGAACGTCATGGGGTGGAGTATGCATGATAAGGAGTATGCATCGTGGAAGAATGCTGTATGGTAATGGATTATTTAATGTTCCGCAGAAAAACTGCAGGATACAATTATGGAGGTAGAAGAATAAGGGAAAGAACTAGATTACTTCCACTGCAACAATATGGATTAACTATTTTTGGAGGACTCTAAAATGATTTTATTTTTCAAATTTATGGCTTCGAAGAGCGTTTTTTTGCATTTTACTTTGTTCTTGTCTGCTAGATAATAAAGCTCAAAATGTCTGGAAACTTTATTACAATACAAAAGAAGTCCAGATTAGGAGTTATACATCTAAAGGACAGTTGAGACATCTTGTGCAAAGCGATGACGATGGGAATAAGGTCGATTCTGTAATTTATAAAAGAATATTTATGCTTATTCTTTGCAAAAACAAAAAGTGTACAAAAACTCTAATTTTCGTGTCATAAATTTCTATTCTAATGAAACTGCATAAGGAGACTTTTTGTCTCCTTTATGTTAAACATGCATTCTATTAGAGGAGTATATTTCTGATTTGCAAAACATGCGAATCCATTCTTCCGAATGGTGATGAAGTTTCAAAATCATATATCGATTTCTATAAATAAAAATAGCACCCATGTAACATTTCGTAATCTGAATTGTCGTTTTAATGTTTTATGTAGTCCTGTAATATTACAATCTTATTTGTCCTACAATAAAATAAAAGACATAAAGCTATATACTAAATTCGGAAGGCTCTGAAAATCAAGTTATATTTTGAAGGAATATTCTCAATATCTTTTTAATTATAAACATAATTCAATCAAAGATAGTAATAGAATCATTATCATCCTGTGATGATAGAAAAAGATGAATACATTTTATGAATGAAAGAGATACGTAGGGTCTTGCTAATTTAATATAAACGAAAGTTTCCCACCCCTTAAAACACTAACTTTTCTCATTTTCCTTTGTCTGTCGTCCACCATATCCATTGACTGTTAACTCATACCTAACAGAAGTTATGCAGACTGTCCATACACTTCATCCCATTTTTCCAACGCTTCAGCCATTACAAGGATTTTGCTCATCTCTTTGTTATTATCGCTGATTGTAGCCATAAGGTGTTGGGGCGTCATCCCAAGCACTTCTTCTAAAAATGCGAAGAATGCGTTCGAAACAGGCAAGAACTCGCCTCCATAAGGTGAGTGCCATGAGATTGCCCTCCATGTCTGAAAAGAGTTCGCCCATGGTTTGACATTCAGTGAACCGCTTTTCCAAGGCTATGACGGTATATGTAAGGTAACACAGCGTAGCGTCGGCTATCTAACCATTCTTGTCTTGCCGTCAAGGAATGCACAACAGCAGCTTTGTAGCCCAATACACATCTGCCTTTTACTATGATGAAAACACGACTGATACCTCCATCCTCACGCCACTCTTCTCAAAGCACTGTGTCATCTATAATGAAACATGTAGTGGTATCGGATTGAGGAGTTTCGCCATACTTACGCAATAGGCACATATAACGCAGGGGCAAAGTGGTTCATCAATTGTCTCCAATCATCTGTGGGCGAATCATCATGCGGATAGAAACAGTTCTTACCATGATTTGAAAGCTCCTATATCTTATGCTTTGCATATACTATGGATGCTCTCGTCCACAATCGGAAGAGGCAAAGAGAAAGGATTAACCCGAAGAGGAAACCCCATCATGTTTCACCAATGACAGGCGAGATAACAAGTGACCGCTGCAAACTTGCCAAAAGATGAAATAAGTCATCTCTCATCCGAGTTTTAACATCAAAAGTTTGATAACTCCGCTTATTTCCTTTATTTTTTGCCTCCATAATAGTTTTGTTGTCTTGTCTTAAATCAGTTTGATTTAGCGATTACTAATTTACAAAGAAAATTCGACAAACTGTTATTTTTCTATCTATTTATTAGGTAGGAACTTTTGTGATATAATGAAGAAATTTAGTTTGGCTGAAAATAATGGATTTATATTTTCATTCTATATACCGTAAAATGCAAAATGAAATACTATCAATTATCTTTTACTATCGAAAAAGTATAAGAGAAATTATGAAACGCTCTCATACAATTGGCATAGAGTCAAAATTTCTAGGTATATCTTAGATAAAACCATCTCTATGTATTTTGAAAAATAAAAAGAAATTGTATGACGATATGCCAGGATAACCTTTATGTAAACTAATTAAACGAAAGGACGTGATAGACTATGGATTTCACACCTTCTTGTTTAAGTTTTGTTGGTGGTTAGTATAAAATAAAAACAAATTTTTCGAACATTGAATGTTTCAAAACGAGTATATATTCAGATATCTATCAATGGGTATGCTTGAAGAGTTCTATCTTTGTTATCCCCATAATACCAGATACTGAATTTATTTATCCCAAATGCATATTTAGGATATGTTTGACAATGGAAACATTAAGACATTCAATAATCGCGCAGAATATTATAATGACACTAATGATTATTGTTTGAAAAAGTTGTATTAAAGGGCATCTATAGAGATTATGATTTATTGTATCCACAGGGAGGCGGCTTCTTTTTCTCAGAACGAATAGTTAATGCTATGCAACACGAAAATATTGTTGGATACGACCTTGTTAAAGGTGGATGTTTTTATGAAGAAATAGATTTTGCCTAAAGACACGAAGACCATACGTACTATGATTGTACCTAATCAGGCAGTGGCAACCTACGTAACACAGTGGAAGTATGACAGCCATAACCGCCTATTGGAAATGATTTACCCCGATGAGGAGAAATTAACCTACGGCTACAACCTCGGTGGGCAGGTAGACCATGTGCGTGGCTGCGGGCGTCCTACGGCTACGATTATGTGAATGAGATTAGCTACGATAAGTTTGAGCAGCGCACCTATCTGAAGTATTGCAACGGAGCGGAGACGTTCTACAGTTACGACCCTGCACGCAGACGGTTGCAGAACCTCATGGTTAATGCTAAGGAAGGTACTATTATGGACAATGCCTACAGCTACGACGCAGTGAGTAACGTGCTCGGTATTAAGAACAATGCTCCACTCCCACAGAGTGGCAAGGCAGGCGGACAGATGAGCCACAGTTATACCTACGACCCATTGTATCGTTTGGCAAGCGCAACGGGAAACTTATAGAGAACGGACAATAAAGGGGCTTCCGTTAAATGCGTGGATCTGTATAGCTTTAACGGAAGAGCCAGTTACGTATTCGTCCTTCCCATTTTAGCAAGTCCGACAAAGTGCGTCGCACCTTTACCTATGTTTCTAACACATACCATAAGTTGCTCGCAAGTGAACCAGCTATCGGTAATCACATACTTCGCATGTAGTCCCATCTTCCATCCACGGCGAAGCATATTCATGGCAACTTCCATCTTGGACATCTTACACTCTTGAAAGCGCTTATAATCAGGATTACTGGTATTTCTCTTGGTATGATATGCCTTTCTGAGTTGCTGTTTTGTCAGCCCGCAGTCGCCTTTTGTTTCTTTTTCTTGATGCAGTAAAAATCAAAGGTATGGTTGTCTTGCCGTCAAAGAATGCACAAAGAAGCAGTTTGTATTAATACGCATCTGCCTTTTCACATGGTCGAAAAACACGACTGATACCCTCCATCCTCACGCCACTCTTCTCCAAAGCACGGTGTCATCTACAATGAAACATGCAGTGCTATCTGACAAAGCAGCTTCTAGCCATACTTACGCACAGGCACATATAACGCAGGGCAAAGTGATTTATTAAGCGTCTTTAATCCATCTATGGGCGCATCATCATCCAGTAAAACAGTTCTTACCATGATTTTGTAAGCTCATATATCTTATGCGTGCATATACTGTGGATGCTCTCACCTTCAATGCGGAAGAGGCAAAGAGAAAGGATTAACTCGAAGCCGAAACACCGTTCTGTTTTTCCAATGAAAGGCGAGATAACAAGTGACTGATGCCAAACTTGCCAAAAAGATGAAAGTAAATCATCACTCATCCGAGTTTTAACACTCAAAAGTTTGGATAACTCGCTTATTTCCTTTATTTTTTTGCTTTCCATAATAGTTTTTGTTGTCTTGTCTTTAAAAATCAGTTGTTTAGCGATTACTAATTTACAAAGAGAAAATTCGACAAACTGTTATTTTTCTATCTATTTATTAGGGTGGGAAAAATTTAGTTAGTTATATACATTGAAACCCAAAAATAAGTAAACATTATCTCATAAAATAAATGATGGACATAACACTATTTGAAAATGTACGAGTCTAACAGCACTATATAAAAATATACCTCAACTCCAAGATGTAGAAATAATAAATATTGTAGTTCCAGGCGAGGACCTCGAACTTATACTAACATTAGATACATCAGAACTTCCAGAAAAATTACCTTTAAAATGGTTAGACCGCAAGGTAAATACAGTTCAAATTGAATTGGATTTTTATAGGGTGAGGATTATAAATTTTAATATAGATAATGGAAGCAATTATTGTTTTAGAACAGAGAGTGATGGGGAAATGAATATATCATTATTCTTACGAATAAAAGCGAATTGTGATAAAATTAAATTTGAGGCGAGATGGGTGTATATAAAAATATAAGTGGTTATACTAAAGGTAAATAGTGAATTTAATAACTGCAAAGAGATTACTCAGAATTACGGAAGACCCGAAACAGGTCTTCCGGATTTAGAGCGATAAGGTTTGCCATAAGGTTAAGGGATTCTGACGAAATGTCGCACGGAGAAAAGGAGAGGACGAGGATTATTAAAACAAAGGGCTTGCGGATCTTTTTAAAGAAGTCACTGGTAATGGACAATGTGTTTTCTTTAAACGTTTTTATGTCAAAAATCCACATATAACATTAGATTTGTTTTGGAATGTTGGAGCATGAAATCTATATGAAGAATAATATAAATAAATACGGACACACATAAGCGCGTGTCCGTAAAATGATTTTAGGGGTATTAGACGTGAAGTCTGTCAATCCTATTCATAAGTTAAAAAGCGTTTTTACAATAATGTCTGTTATGCGTTCTTGGTTTCAGTAACCGTTTCTTTTACATAACTACTCATTTGTTGTATTAACTGTATATTTTATCTTCTCCTGCATAGAAACGGCGGTGTGCTTCCTCCTGGCGAGGTACAGAGAAGTTGCTAACACGTTTCATGTAACCAATGATGCGAGTGAGATAATCAACATTCTTAGAATGCAATGTGGACATTCGTGCATATAACGTTTGTCGATATGACCGCAGTCATTGCAGATAGTGTTAGGAATATTGAATGTGAAGTAGTTGCAACCTTCCTGTGCAGCGCACACGCAACAACTGGCGATACTGTGGTTCGGAGGTGCTCTTCGGGGTTCTATGTGAAGTGCAGAACCACCTGTTAGATGTTCTATATAAGGTGCTCCGTGCAGTTTGAACTTGTCGAGAATTGTCAATGAGTTATCCTCAACGCGATAGAAGTAGCTGTTATAGCAGCTGCGTGGAACAAAATACCCATCTTCGGAATCCCATTTAGCATGCTTTACACCCACATTCTCAGCAGGAATCATCTCGCAGTTGAACATAGCTTCCTTTGTACGGAAGGCCTTATTCTGTGTTTCTATCAATCCAAGTACGGTCTGTACGAACTTCTTATACTCCTCATTCGGTGTGATGTCAAGTCCCATGAACTCTGCTGCTTCTACAAGACCATTGATACCAATAGTGAGATACTGGCGATCAATGTTTATGTATCCAGCATCGAAGAGTGGTAGCATTTGATTACGCAGTAATTCCTTGAGGTTTTCGTTGTATGCTAATTGTACTTTATGACACAACTCGATAATATGCGTCAGATGCTCCTTGTAATCAAGGTTGTTATTGACTGCAAACTGAATACAGCGATTGAGGTTGATTGTCAACACACTTTTTGAGCCAGTTGAGACACCACCAGCACCGAGTGTATATGAGAAACCATTGTCTTGGATTTCATTACGCAGACGGCAGCATGAACTGAGTGAGTCAGCATTATCGCTCATATATGTGAAGAAACTATGGCCTTCAGAATACATTTTAGCAGTAAAATCACCCCATTCCTTATCCTTGCAATCACCATTTTCTGCTAACAAAGCCATTGTTTCTACAGGGAAGGTAAGTACAGTTTTTAGACGCTCTTGATTAAACCAAGTCATAAAACGTTTTTGTAACCATGAAAGGCTTTCCCAGTCAGGCTGTGAACCATCTGGGAAATAGAAGTTTCCGAAGAGTGACTCGAAATATGGACGGTCATAATAAGATATATTCCAAAAATACAGCTTGATAGTTGCGAGCGCCTATAGGTTGGTTGAGTGAATAGACTATTTGCTCAAAATAATCAGTAATCACCTTATCAATGGTACGCTTTCTTAGGCTAAGGTCAACGACTTCATCGGCATGCTCCCAGTAGTCTTTACCATATTCCTTTTGAATAAAGTAATTCATGTACATCAAGAATTCTGGTGTTGCGCAAGCACCTGCAAGCATAGATGACACCATGAAAACCATATTAATAAAGCCACCGCAGAAGCTTTTTAGGTTGGTTGGTGCTGTAGAGTTGCCACCAATAGAGGTTGTACCGCCAATAAGCCAAGGGATACATAGTGATAGAAGCACAATAGTTGGCGAGGTTTGTCTCGTCATTCTTATATATAAAATGATGGTTAAGAAGGTCAATGTACTCATCAGCCAGGTCTTTACCATACATCTTCTTAATACGATCAACAAGTAGTCTACGATTAAGGCGAATGATCCTTGCTTTAGGAAGTTCGCCAATTAGTGTTGCTATGTTTTTGTGTTCAACATTTGCATTAGCGTCAAATTTTGAACCAGTAGCTGCATTTGATGCAACGCAATAGTCAGAAAGGAACTTCATCTTTTCAAGAGTTTCACGGTCTTCTGTGTGTTGTTGACGATAAACGATGAAACTTTTGCTACTTGATAATAGCCTACTTTCATAAGTGCCAACTCAACCTGATTCTGAATATCCTCGACTTTGATGTCGTTTTGAATATTCAAGTGAGCGATAATTTTTGATAAAGTACCCAAATCAGTAGGTTCGTTGACGCTTTCGAATGCCTTGAGAATGGCATTCATAATTTTGTCCAGGGAGAATCGATCCTTTGATCCATCACGTTTTGTGATTGTAAAGTTCTTAATTTCCATTGCTTATTTTATCTTTTTAGGGTGTTTATAACTCTTTTGTTACTGTCTACTATGAGATGTAATTTTTAATACACTACATCTTTGTGAAAGTTGTCTGTTTTGGATAACTTTTTAATTTTGTTAATTCAAAAGTTTTCCATTTTGATAAACTTTCTGTTGCAAATTATATAAAACTATTCATTCAACAAAAAATTATTTGAGCTAAATAATATTGGATAAATTACTAATTATCTGTGCTTTTTCGCTTGAAATCTTGATGGCAAAAGGGATTGATGTTTATTTCATTTTAAAGAAATATTTTTGAAGAGTGTATTCTCAAGTCAAAGAAAATAATTATTTGATTTCTATAGAAAAACTTTTTAAGTTAAGTCTATAATTTCTTTTTCGAACGACTCTTACTTCCTAAAGTAGTTAGTTAAATATATAAATTATTTTGTGAGTTTGTTATTTGGGTTACACATATAAATGATGTAATTTTGCAGGTGGAAACAATAAAGTTATGAAAGATATATCATTAATAGCCTTTGATGCAGATGATACCTTGTGGGAGTGTCAGACTTATTTTTGAGGCAGTAGAGGAAGAATATTGTGAGATATTAAAGTCATACGCCTCAGCAGATGAAATTTCAAAAGCTCTTTTTGCTGTTGAAACAGCAAATATGCCGCTTTTGGGTTATGGGAGTAAAGGCTTTTATATTATCGCTATTGGAGAATGCAATAGAGGTAAGTGATGGCAGATTAAAAGCAGATGAGGTTAAGAAAATTATTAAATCAGGTAAAGAACTTCTCCAACTACCAGGTAAACCAATGGAGGGAGTTGAGGAAACATTGAGGGCGTTACGTGAGACGGGGAAATACCATTTAGTTGTCTTTACTAAAGGTGAACTGCTTGATCAAGAAAATAAGTTTCTTCGTTCAGGCTTAAAGCCATATTTTGATGACATTATAGTTGTCTCAGATAAAACAGAAAGGTCTTATTACCAGTTGTGTGAGAGGTTTTCTATTAATGTTGAGCAGTTATTGATGGTGGGTAATTCCTTTCGTTCGGATATAGAACCAGTATTAAAACTTGGTGGTTGGGCAGCTCATATACCTTTTCATACAATATGGCAGCATGAAATAGTAGAGGTATGAACACTCTCATTTGTTAAAGATTAGAGCATTTTACGCAGTTGAGGCAAGCTTTGTAGATTTGTTTTGCTTTTACTCACTGAGACTTTTGTAATTATTTCATTATATATCAAATGTTTTGTGTAAGTTTGCAAACTGATTATTATAAGGAAATAAAATACTTTTTAAATAAATATTTAGTTAGATGTTAGCACCACAAATTGAATTTTCAGACCGAGAAAGACGAATTGAGTTTATTCAAGAACGTTTTTCATTGTAAGGCACCTTCATGTGGCGGTGTGGCTCATGTAATCTTCCTGATGGTATACCTGCAGCAGAGTATTTTGCTGATTACATTGAAGGTAAGGTTGAGTTTGTTAAACTTGCGGCAAAAGATTTGGGAGTAGGGGACTTTCTCCTACTTGTCAATATAATACCAAAGATAAGATATAGTATTGATAATTTGAGGTTTTCCATAGAAGTTTTTAAAAATTATTTTAGGATTTCAATTAAATTATCAGAAACCTTTCTGATGCCTTATAATGCAAAAAGGTATGCCTACGACATACCTTCTTCTGTGTTCTTAGTCATTCTATCAATTTGAGCCTCTTGTCAGATTCAGAACCAACGACCCGAGATTACAAATCACGCTCTGGCCAACTGAGCTAAAGAGGCGGGGTGACAAGCGATTCCTATCGCACCGCTACAACCTTCTGCCCTTGCTACGTTCCCGTCCTGGGGGATTCAAAGGGAGCTGGTCGTAAGAGACTTGCCCGTCTTTTACTTTATCATTGCTGTTAAAGTGGGTGCAAAAGATACATAAAAATATTTTGTTTCTGACAAAGAGAAATCAAAACTTTTTCTGTTTTTAACACATAAATTTGGCAGTGTACAACATTATTTATAATAAATATTCCGTACTTTTTGATCATGATTTTGAAAGATTTTAAAGCAGCTGACAGCTTATACTCGTTATGATGGTATTTATCTTGCTATCATTTGGGCAGCAAGTTTCGCTTGCTTATTGGGTATAACTATTCTGCCAGTTTTGGCACAATTTTGAGTTTTTCTACTCACTATCAACACCTTTTTGTTGCTTATCGACTGAAGATATTTCGTGAGGAAGGACGTAATGGGTTATCTCTTTCCGTCGTAGCCTTTTCTAGTGTACGTGTGTTCTTTAATGCAGCAATTATCTTTAGCTTGCTGCAATGGCTTTACTATGCACTATCTTGACAATGGAAAATTAGTCATGATGGTTACTAATATCTATTCCACCAATGAGGGAAAAAGTACTCTTGCGGCTACTCGAGTGTTTCACTACGACCAGTTTGTTACTGCATTGCCAGAGCTTTTCAGCCATACTCATTGGCTTCAAGTACTTTGTTACTGCTGTAATGTTGGGTGGTTGTGCTCACTGTTTATTGCAGCTATTATGTCTAAGAAAGTCAAGGGCCAGACGTTATAAACTTGAACTTAATAAACTTCTCATATCTAATTGAAAACTCCTAATTCAGAATATGGATATATCAGTAATTATTCCTCTTTACAATGAGGAAGAAAGTCTACCAGAATTACATGCGTGGATTCAGCGCGTGATGAACGCCAACTGGCTTCACGTATGAAATAATCTTTGTCAATGACGGCTCTAAAGACAGGAGCTGGGATGTTATTGAGATTTACATCATAAGGATGCTAGAGCATGTTCATGCTATTAAGTTCCGCCGTAACTATGGTAAGAGTCCTGCGCTCTATTGTGGCTTTAATGCTGCTCAGGGAGATGTTGTTATTACGATGGATGCTGATTTGCAGGATTCTCCTGACGAGATACCAGAGCTTTATCGTATGATAATGGAGGAGGCTATGACCTTGTCAGTGGTTATAAGCAGAAACGTTATGATCCATTGACAAAGACTATACCAACGAAACTTTTCAATGCTACGGCACGTAAGATTAGTGGTGTACATAATTTGCATGACTTTAACTGTGGTTTGAAAGCATATCGCCGTGATGTAGTTAAGAATATCGAGGTATATGGTGAAATGCATCGATATATCCCTTATCTTGCTAAAGAGGCAGGTTTTGCTCGTATAGGTGAAAAAGGTTGTACAACATCAAGCGCGTAAGTATGGCAAATCAAAGTTTGGAATCAATCGTTTCTTCAATGGTTATCTAGACCTATTGACGCTCTGGTTCCTCACGAACTTTGGTAAGAAGCCAATGCACGTCTTTGGATTGATGGGTTCGTTTATGTTCTTCATTGGTTTTATAGCCTTCCTTTGGCTGATTGTAGAGAAGATTATTATGCTCGTGAATGGTGTTTATGGTGACTTGCTCTAACCATGCATCCTTCTTTATTGCACTTGTTGCGATGGTACTGAGTACAGCTCTTCCTTGCTGGTTTTTATTGGCGACCTTATCAGTCGCAGTAATCCACGAAGAAATGACTATCAGATTGAGAAAAATTCTAGGGGTATATTCTCCCTCTACGCTTTGATGGATAAAGACGACTCGAAGGGGTATTATATTTGAGGGAGTTATAAAAACTGTGTAGATTTTATCTACGGACGTAGCTGTATTTATAGAAATCAATAGGAAAATGAACTATCGCTAAGATTAGACATATAGTAAGTAAAACCTTCTTGTTTACTCTTCTTCTTGGTGGAGTAACTTGGATGGGGGCTTGTTCAGACATTGACTGTCCTGTGACTAATGGTGTATGGGCAAACTATGTTGTACAAGGTGATACCTTACGTGATACACTTACTATCTCGGCAATACGTGAGAATAAAACCGACACTGTGTTACTGAATAAGCAAGTTAATACAACGAAGTTCAGTTTGCCAATGAGCTATAATGGCGATAGTGATAAGTTACGCTTTGTCTTCACAAAGTAAGGCTGGGGTAACAACAGTTGATACTGTTACGGTATCAAAGACGAATATTAGTCATTTTGAGAGTGTTGACTGTCCGGCAGCATTCTTTCATACCCTTACAGCCGTATCGGCAAAGGGTACACGTGTGAGTCAGGTTGAAATTAGTAATCCTAATGTTGATTATGATGGTACGAAAGAACATATACTTATTACTTTTACTAATCATTAATGCATTATTCCTGCTCTTTCCAGCAGAGCAAATGCGCAACGCCGGACCATCTTTGCCAAAAGGTAAAGGGGAGGATAGCATTCTTTTTTAGGGAGTGGCTCGGGTACAGATCTCGTCGGACCAGCTATGCGTTGGCTTGCTTCATACGGTCAGTATGAAGCTTTGCTGCGTGTAAATATTAAGGATAGATACTTTCCTGTTATTGAAGCAGGTATAGGACAGGCTGATAAGACTGATGAAACAACTGGAACGAACTTTAAGACGAGTGCACCTTATGGACGAGTAGGCTGTGACTTCAATATGTTTAAGAATAAGCATGACGATTATCGCTTTTTAGTGGGTGGTAGAGTAGGCTATACTTCGTTCAAGTATGATGTTCTTAGTCCTGGACTTGCAGATCCTATTTGGGGAACACAAACCTCTTATGGTGCTCTTGGTAATAAAGGAAATCAACTATGGGCAGAACTTGTTGGCAGTGTTGATGCAAAGATTTTAGGACCTATTCGTATGGGATGGAGCGTTCGGTACAAACTACGAGTAGCTCATAAAATGGGCGAAATAGGTGAAGCTTTTGGTAGTTCCTGGATATGGTCGTGGAGGTTCGTCACAACTTGGAGCAACCTTTAATGTATTCTTTGAACTATAATGAGATAGTTGTTTAGAAGATAGGAGATACTTGTTGTAGTATCCTTCTAATAGTTATAACTTACGGACGTACTACTTGTGCGTCCCAATTGTAAAGCTATACCTTCTAATTCTAACTTTACTCTTTAATAAATTAAATATTTTATGAATAAAAAAACTATATTGGCAAAATACCTTTTCTTCTTTGTGTTGATAATCGGATCAATAGCTATTGTCCGTTGTCAGCAGTCAATGCCATATCAGCATAATAAGGGATTTATCTTTGGACAGTTTATAATATTACCTATCAAAGTAATGAAGACCTTCAACCGCAGATTGAGGCAGAGTTGAAGAAGGTAAATCAGACTTTCTCAACTTTTGAAGCTAATTCGTTGATTTCACAGATTAATCAAAACAAACCTGTGAAAGTGAATGAAATGTTTCGTGAGTGTTTACACTCGCTGAGTCTATTTCCAAAGAAACTGATGGTGCCTTTGATATTACTGTTGCTCCAATGGTAAATATGTGGGGCTTTGGTTTTAAGACGGGTCAACATCCTTCTAAGCAAGCAATAGATAGCTTACGTCAAGTTGTAGGATATAATAAGGTAAAAGCTTGTTGGTAACACAATCCAGAAGACAGATAAACGCGTTATGCTCGATTGTTCCACTAGTAAGCGAAGGCTATGGATCAGACATTGTAGCCCGTTTCTTACGTCGTAATGGTATTAAAAACTTCATGGTGGAGATTGGTGGTGAGATTGTTACGATGGGTAATAGTGAACAGCGTCTGCCTTGGAAGATTGGTGTTACAAAGCCAACGGATGATAGTGTGAAGGTTGATCAGGATATACAGACGATATTGAATGTTACGGATAAGGCTATGGCAACGAGTGGAAACTACCGTAATTTCTATTACAAGGGTGGAAAGAAATATGCTCATACTATTGACCCTAAAACAGGTTATCCTGTGCAGCATTCACTTCTTTCCGCAACAGTCTTAGCAAAATAATTATGCTACAGCAGATGCTTATGCTACCTCGTTTATGGTAATGGGTATCGAGAAAGCACGTAAATTACTTGAACGTCATCCAGAATTGATGGTTTATTTCATTTATTCTGATACAAAAGGTAATTTGCAAGTATGGTATAGCCCTTCAATGAAAGGAAAAGTTGTTAAATAAAGTATAGCCGCTTTCTCTCTTGAGGAGGCGGTTATATGTATTTTTATTACTATGCTTCAACTCTACGATAAACTTCTTGAACTACCACTTTTCATCGGTATTAGTACGGATGAATTGTCAGATATTGTAGGGCAAACAAAGTTTGGTTTTCATAAACTTATTGCAGAGAAACCGCTTGTAAGCATGGATGATAAATGCACACAGCTATTCTTTCTAATGAATGGTACACTTCGCGTGATAAGTCATGCCGACAACTATCGTTATCGTATAGAAGAAGAGTTGTCAGCACCAGCTGTAATTCAGCCTGAACACTTCTTTGGACTCATGCAACGCTATACAAAAGATTTTATAGCGCAGACAGATTGTAGTCTGCTCTCGTTGGATAAGTCAGAGGTACACGTTTACTTTGATAATTATCTTATTTTTCCGCCTTAACCTTCTCAATAGTATTTCTATGCAAGCACAGCGAATGAGTCATATCCCATGGAGGCAACAGCCCAGTGAGATTCGCCAGCAGTTTGTTAATTTCTTACGTCTTCGCTGCCTTACGCAAGCAGGTCGTAAAGTGTTAAGGATAACGATGGAAGACCTTGCTCAAGAATTACATCAGAGTCGTCTTAATATCTCTCGTATGCTCAACGCTTTACAACGTGATGGACTGTTATCAATTAGTAGAGGAATTATTACTATTCCACAGTTGGAAACTTTAAGAGGGTAGAAGCCTTCCTCATACTTCTTTACTAATATTTGATATTAGTATCATTCGGTATTTTTCTATATTAGTTAGCTATTAATGCCTTATTGTTTAAGGACAATTATAATTACCTTTTACTTCCTTTTTACCCGTGTTGATGATTAGCACATATTGTGCTGATGGTAAACCACCAATGGTGTTGAGTGTTAAACAGCTTGTTATTTTCTAATGTTTTTATTTTCTTGTTGGCATCTTGTCTGTCTTTGTAATATAACTGGCTCGGTTATGACTTTTGTTGTAATGACAGAAAACAGAATATGATTAGTCTTTAATGAGTCAAATTTAGTTTAGATTGTAGAGACTTATTACTCTACATGTAATATAGAAACAAAATTGCGTTAAATTCCACCTCTTTATATAGTATATTTCTGAGTTATCTTTGTAAATTAAATTAAGAGAAAGTAGAAAAAGAAATGATAGATAATATTTCAGGAAGAAAGAGCGATAAATCCTTTTCTTCCTACGTTACGATACACCGCATTATACGGCACCTTTCGATCGTATTACGCTTGCTGATTATGAAGAGGCTATGATGGAAGGTATTCGCCGTGAGGATGAGCAGATTGAGAAGATTATTAATAATCCTGATGAACCTACCTTTGAGAATACAAATCATACCAGAGGATGATGTCAAGGGGCGTAAGCACTACTATGACCTTCTGAGTCGTGTGGAGAGTGTATTCTTTAATATGCTCAGTGCCGAAACCAATGACGAAATGGATGCTTTGGCACAGAAGATGAGTCCTATCCTCACTAAGCACGGTAATGATGTTAGCTTAAATCCTAAGATTTTCGAGCGTGTCAAGTATGTTTATGAGCATCATGGAGAGTTGACACCAGAGGAAAACTGTTTGTTAGAGAAAAGTTATGAGGGTTTCGTGCGTAGTGGTGCGTTGTTGGATGAAGCTGGGAAAGACCGTTTACGTAAGCTTACTGAGGAGGCATCTATGCTTTCACTGCAGTTTTCACAGAATGTGTTGAAAGAGAATAAAGCATATACTCTGCACATTACAGATGAGCAACAGCTTGATGGTCTACCTGATACAGCACGTGATGCAGCACAGGAAGCTGCTAAAGAGCATGAGTTAGAGGGTTGGGTGTTTACTTTGGATGCTCCGAGTTATGGCCCATTTATGATGTATAGTACACAGCGTGAATTGCGTAAAGACCTCTATATGGCACGCAATACGCTCTGTATAAAAGATAACGATACAAACAACCTTGAACTTTGCAAGCGTTTGATTAATCTTCGTAAAGAGATGGCGCAGCTTCTTGGCTATGACACCTTTGCTGACTATGTGATGAAACATCGTATGGCAACAAAGGTTGAGAATGTGTATAAACTTCTCAATGACCTTATAGAGGCTTATAAGCCAACAGCTATCCAAGAGCGTGAAGAGGTTGAAGCATTAGCTAAGGAGGAAGAGGGCAGATTTCAAGATGGAACCTTGGGATGTAGCATATTATAGTCAGTTGCTGAAAAAGAAGAAATATGACCTTGATCCCGAGATGCTTCGTCCTTACTTGGAGTTAGGCAATGTTATCAAGGGTGTCTTTGGTTTGGCTACACGCCTTTATGGTATTACATTCAAAGAGAACAAGGATATACCAGTTTATCATCCTGATGTTAAGCCGTATGAGGTGTATGATAAGGATGGTAGCTATTTGGCTGTACTCTACGTAGACTTCCATCCACGTAAAGGAAAGCGTGATGGTGCATGGATGACAGAGTTCCAAGGTCAGTGGATAGAGCGTGATGGTACGAATGTACGCCCACATGCATCCCTTGTTATGAACTTTTCTAAGCCTACAGAGGATAAGCCTGCATTGTTAAGATTAGGTGAGGTTGAGACTTTTTGCATGAGTTTGGACATTCGCTTCATGGTATATTTGCTAACACTCGTTTTGAGAGTCTGTCAGGAACAAATGTTTGGTGGGACTTTGTAGAACTTCCTTCTCAGTTTATGGAGAACTTTGCAGTAGAAAAAGAATTTCTCCGTACCTTTGCTTTTCATTATCAAACAGGTGAAATAATGCCTGATGAATTGATAGAAAAGGTGATAGCCAGTCGTAATTATGGAGCTGCAACAGCATGTTTGAGACAGGTAAGTTTCGGTCTCTTAGATATGGCTTATTACACACAAAAGGATGAGTTTACCGAAGATATCATTTCCTTTGAAAAGAAAGCATGGGCACCAGCAATTATTGATGCGCAGCGTATGGATACATGTATGACTGTACAGTTCTCTCATATTATGGCTGGAGGTTACGCTGCAGGTTATTATAGCTATAAGTGGGTTGAGGTTCTTGACGCTGATGCTTTTAGTGTATTTAAGAAAGAAGGAATCTTCAACCAAGCTACTGCACAGCGTTTCCGAGATAATATTCTTTTCACGTGGTGGTACAGAACATCCTATGACTCTCTACAAACGTTTTCGTGGGCAAGAAACCAACTATCGATGCGTTAAAAGAGAGGGATGGGCTTATCTAAAAGGCAGTAAAGTTTTTGAAAAAATCGATAATAGATAAAGGATAATAGCTATTTTTGCTATTCGTTTCCATGTTTATTTATAAAAATCTATCAAGACAATGAATAACGAACATATAACAGAACACTCATCAACATGTTCTTCTGTAGAGGGACGAGTAAGTCTGCTGTTGACTATCGTTACCTCCGTATGGCACGATGTTTGGGCTGAGAACTCTTATTGTAAACGACGTCAGGTAGGTGCCTTGGTTGTGAAGGATAAGATGATTATTAGCGATGGCTATAACGGTACACCGAGTGGTTTTTGAAAACGTTTGTGAGGACGAAACTGGTGTAACAAAAGCCCATACGTCCTCCATGCTAGCCATGCTATACTGAAACTTGCTCGAAGTGGTAATAATAGTGAAGGTTCAACGCTTTACGTAACTGCTTCTCCTTTAGTATTGAATGTGCAAAACTCATTATTCAGGCAGGTATTCGTCGAGTTGTTTATGCCGAGAAGTATCGTCTTACAGATGGTATAGATTTGCTGGACAAGAGCTGGAGTAGAAGTAGAGTATAAAAAGTCTTGATGATGGCTGTAGCTCTTCTTCTGAGTCTTTATAAATAAGAAAAGAATTAGAGTAAACTGTTGGAGTATAATAAAATAGGGCTGATACTTAATATAGTTAATTCCTATTGTTAATAAAACAAAAAGTATAACAAGTATTTATTGAATCCCTCTTGATGTTTTCATTTAATCTGGAAGAATGAGGGTAAGGCTTTTATGAACCAGAATAAAAACAATCGTTTCATGCCGCTGTTGATGGCACTATGTGTTGTCGTCGGTATTCTTATTGGTACTTTCTATATCATTTCTCAGGCTAATCGACTGAATATCATCAATAGTGGTAGTAGCCGATTAGCAATCTGTGCATATCATCGATGACCAGTATGTTGATTCTGTTAATATCGACGAACTTGTTGATAAGGCTATCCCTGAGATTCTTTCAGAGCTTGACCCCATTCAGTCTATATCAGTGCAAAGGATGTGCAGCTGGCTACGGATGATTTGAAGGGTTCTTTTTCTGGTGTAGGAATCGAATTTACTATTCGTCAAGATACATTGCGTATACAGAATGTTATCAAGGATGGACCAGCGGATAAGGCAGGTTTGTTAGCAGGCGACAAGGTTGTTAGTATTAACGGTAAAAGCGTTTGTAGGCAAAGAAGTTACAAACGAGGAAGCTATGCACCGTCTTAAGGGTCCGAAGGATTCGAAGGTGAAGATTGGTGTTAGGCGATATGGGGAAAAAGGGAGTGAAAATGTTTTACGGTAACACGTGGTGATATTGCCGTGAAGAGTGTCTCTGCTGCATATATGCTTAACGATACAACGGGCTATATTCGTATTAAGAGCTTTGGTGAAAGAACCTATGCAGAGATGTTAGCTGCTTTGCAAACTCTTAATATACAGGGTGCTGATCACTTAGTTATTGATCTTCGTGATAATGGAGGTGGTATCTTGGAGTCTGCTGTACAGATGGCAAATGAGTTCCTTCCAAAGAATCGTCTGATTGTTTATACACAAGGTAGAAAGAGTCCTCGAGTTAATTATCGTAGTGATGGTAAGGGAAGTTATCAACATATTCCTATGGTTGTACTTATCAATGAGGGTTCAGCTTCTGCTGCAGAGATTTTTGCTGGTGCTATGCAAGATAACGATCGTGCAACGATTGTCGGTCGCCGTTCCTTTGGTAAGGGATTGGTGCAACAGCAGATTCAGTTTAATGACGGTAGTTTGATTCGATTGACGATAGCACGTTATTATACTCCGTCAGGACGTTGTATCCAAAAGCCATTCAAGCCTGGTGATAATGCTGACTATGAGAATGATATTCTCACACGTTATCAACATGGTGAGTTCTTCTCTCAGGATAGTATTAAACATGAGGGACCAGCTTATCATACAGTAAATGGTCGTACCGTATATGGTGGCGGTGGTATTACTCCAGATATTTTTTTGTACCAGAAGATACATCAAAGGTAACTTCTTATTATAAGGAAGCTGTGATGAGTGGACTTATTCTTCAATATGCTTTTCAACTACACTGATAGCAACAGAAAGAAACTCAGTAGCTTTGGAGAATTAAAACCTTTGGCAAATTATCTGGAACATCAGAATCTTGTAGGAGACTTCGTTAATTTTGCAGAAAAGAACGGATTACGCCGACGCAATCTAATGATTATGCGTTCACACTCACTTCTGCAGGATTATCTTAATAGTCGAATCATTTATAATATACTTGATGAACAGGCTTGGATAGAGTATGTGAATCGTGACGATGCAACTGTAAAAGAGGCTATCAGAGTGTTCCACACCCCTTCTCTTCTTTTGCTTAATGCCGAAACAGAAAGCTTTGAAGAACTCTGGCTCTTCACGTAAAATAACCCCTCTACGTCGATGATACAGTTTGATAAAAAGTCCTTAAGGAAAGAAGTTAGGGCAACGTAAGAAACAGTTTTCTATAGAAGAATTGATAAATGAGTCACGTCCACTTATCCAGCGAGTACTCAATCACCCACGTCTACAATGCGCTAAGACAGTTCTTCTGTATAATTCACTGCCTGATGAGGTTTATACACATGGCCTCATCAAGCAACTTCATAATGAAGGAAAGACAGTCCTTCTTCCTGTTGTTATCAGTGATACCGAAATGGAACTTCGACTCTATCGTAATCCAAATTCCTTTGAAACGAGTAGTTATGGAATACTTGAGCCTATAGGTGAAGCTTTTACGGATTTCTCTTCTATAGAATTTGCGCTTATTCCAGGTATGGCTTTTGATAAGGAGCGGAATCGTCTTGGACGTGGAAAGGGTTATTATGATCGTTTTCTTCCGTCGCTCACAAAGGCATATAAGGTTGGTATATGTTTCCCTTTTCAGTTCCTTCCAAACATACCAACTGAGGAAACGGATATAAAGGTAGATGAATGTATCTACTAAGATTATGAGAATCTGTGAAAAAAATTAATCTTCTATAAGACAGAAAAGATAGTGTGTTGTATCTTTAGATTTTATAGATAATGTAAAAAAATATTCTTGTTATAAAAATAGTTAGTGCTTAATTGGATTCCAATTAAGCACTAATTGTCTTGTAAAGGTGCCCTTTTAAAGGCCTAATTAACGCCCTTTTGAAAGCCAACTAAGCACCTTTTTCTTATGCTATCTTGTAAAGTGTTGAATTACAATTGATTATATGTGCGTTAAAGAAAGATATTTTTATATTGTCTTCTAACAGATTTTGTAGAATGAAATGTAAAAAGAAATTCTAACCTTAAAAAGTCGTAAAAAGCGATATCGTATAGCTGCTTTATGGTGACGAATAATATAGTGTTTTCAGTGCTACCTTTCTAAAGTCTTTTGTTTTGAAAAATTGTATTAAACCAAGTCTTCGTAGGCTTGATTCATTTCATTCATGAGATGTTCAAAATTGTCAGAGTTTAATGATACCTTTTCTGAACATCATTTCCAAATTCTCCTCTTCAAACTTTACTGGCTCTTCATGCAAAAGCGTCATCATTCCCGCAATCATCAAGCGATAGACGGTAGCTGGTGTAATCCACTAACCTCAGTCTTTGCTTGTGTTATTCCTGCAGCATAAGCTTTCGCATTTTGTACACGAACAATAGAGCGGATTGCCAGTGAAACGGGTACACTGTTCTCATCAGATAAGGCAGGACAATCAGCAAAATAATCTTCAGCAGACTGTAAACGACCATCCAATAGAGCATACATCTGCTTTTGATATTCAGCTGTTACAAGGTCATATAGTTCCTTACTTCCACATGCGTAACGCAACAAGATCTTTGTAGAAGTAGTCTCTGAGAAATGACGACGCTTCATATCCTCTGTCACTGTTTCAAGGTCTGAATAGTTCAGACGGATAAGTACAGGAAAGAGTACAGATACAAAATGACCTGAAAGGTTATCAAAATTGTTAACTAATAATTGCTTGTATTCTTTTGGCTCTAAGCCTTTCTTCCCCGGATGTAAGGCATCAGCCTGTCCCGAGAAAAAGGCATGAAAGTAGCCCCTGACCATTACAGAGGCTACTCTTGAGCGGTTTATGTCCGTTATTCTCATATATTAATTTTTCAACTATCTATGTCCACCGAATCTACTATTATTCGTTGGCGCATCAGAACGGGTTGAACCCGATGAAGACTGATTTGAATTCATTGGAGCACTTGGAAATGATGAGCGAGAAGCATTTCCAAATGATGAACTATTATTACTGCCTGATGGCTGTGGCATTGGAGCTGAATACTGCTGCTGTTGAGGTTGGTAAGTCTGTCTTTCTGACTGTTGTCTTGCCCCTCCAAATCGTTGGTCATAAGACCTACTGGTGCAGTGTTCATATTATCTCTTCTTGCATTGCCAAAGCTACTATAGCCATTATTTTGCTGAGGACTGTTCCATGAACCACCATTCTGATAAACTTCTTGACTTGTTCTTGTACGGTTGGTTACTGTAGGTGGGTTACGGCGAGCCCCGAATCGGCCTGCGTAATAGCTGTCGTTATATCTATTTCGTCCACCACGATAGGTGTAGTATTCTGCTGGACGTGAGCGATAATAATAATTGCGGTCGCGGTAACGATTGTAAACGCGATAAGCATAATCATTATTGTACCAATAAACTGGACGGTAAAAGTAGTCTTCACCTATGTAATAGTTATACTGGCGAGCATTCAGTACGTAGAACAAATCGCTGTTACGGCGTGCCCAATAATCTCCATAAAGTGAGCGTTCGCCCTGCATATTAAGAAGGTAATCAAGATTTATCTCGTACACAGCCTGATACTGTGCGTCACTCAATCCAAGCTCATAAGCCATTTTGTCTGACAAGAAGAGTGCCTGACGTCGCGCCTCTTCATATCCAATTCTACCGTATGTACTGCTGTATCCAACATTATATCCATCGTCATATACAGAAACAGGACCACCATATCCGCCCCCCGCAGAGAGGTATGCACCACATGAAGAAAGTGAAAGGCCTAAACAACCTAAAAGCGAATGTATATAAAAATATTCTTTTTCATATCTGTAACCTTTTAAAAATGACTACTTATGTTATATCTCTATTGCAAAAGTAGTTGTTTGGTTTCAAATATCCAATAGGTAAATTCCTATTCCGTAAGGGAAAGTTCCTATATGTTATTCCACTTCCTCTACTATGGTGTTAGGTATCTCCTTCGATTTCAACATCTCATCCAAACTCTTAAAAAGTATAAGCAGCCTTATCCTTAACAAATGTCTTTACAAAACGATCGCGCAGACTCATTAACTTCTGTACTGCTTCCTGATAGGTCTCAGCTGTAATACGATCAGCCATAGCTTGCGCATTTACTGGTGTGAAGTCAAAGTATTGAACGAGATATTGCTGGAACTGTCGACGCTGGTTCTGTGTCATTTCTTGCAATTGTACGTTCATCTTATCCTTAGTGCGGTGTATGATAAAGATAAGCTCATCTGGCTCACCACCTCGCTGACCGTGGTCATACTTTTTCTCATACTCAAAGTGACAATCGCAGAAACCTTTTTCTGCAAGTTCCTTTAATTCCTGCATAGCAGGGTCAAGAACACGACGACAGAAGTCAGAGAACTTCTTATAGTTATTCTCTAAACGAAGCATCTTACGAAACTCCAAAGTCTTAATAACAGTACGACCTTTGTCCACCCATGACTCTATAAACATATAGATACGCTGTGTGTAGCGGTTTTTACATGCAAAAACAATCTGTTTGCCTAAACGGTGATAACCAAAGTCTAACGATACAAGACGCTCTGCAACACTATGATCAAGCTTTTAGAATTGCATATTTGTTATAAGAACGATCCTCAGGAATATATACGTCACAAAGGTTAGTTGCTTTGGTGTACTTTTCTTCCCTCAGCTGTTTTATAAGGTATTTCTACAGGAATAGAAGCAAGCATCTTCAGTGAATTTCTCAACTGAGGATAGTGATTTGGGTCGACACCTAATTCCTTGAAGGGTAATTTAATCGGCATACGTCCATCCTCATCCAACTCGTCAGTATGGAATAGGTCAAGCTGAAATCCCCGTTTATTGTTCAAAATACCATGTAAGATAGATTGCAAACTTTCAACAATAGACACCAGAAATTCTCACCTGGATGAGCGAATAGTCATGACGCATCATCGTCACGGCGATAGGCTGAAGAAGCCAAGTTTCTTCTTCTATCGGGATAAGGTCATTCGAGATAGTACGACTTTTCAACGGGGCTTTCTGTGCTTTTTGCTCCACGTTTTCGAGTAACCTTTCTTATGGCTGTTTTATCTGTTGTCATATCTGTTATCTAAGCTTATCATGTATTTTATAACACTTTACAAGCTACAAAGATACCGCTTTTATTTGGAACAGACCACTAAATTAACAAAAATAGTTTCACCATAGTTGCTCGAAAACCTTTTACCTGAGGCTATTCTAACTATAAGTTGCTTTGCTCTTAGCTATATATTGCAAGGTGTTTAGTGCTCAGCACCATCTGTGCTAACCAACACCACCACATGTGCTAGGGCAATAGCACTATCTATAAAAAGAGTAGATTGCTTTATTAATGTCAGCATAATATATTGCAAGGAAAGGAATGTAAGAAAATAGTTGAATATTAAGTAGCTCTTTTATAGCGTTATTCTTTAAGATAATAATTAATGGTAAAAAAACTAAATACTTGACAACAACTATTGCATTATTGACTGTTATTTTTGCATACGATATCATTACAATATGACAAGATGAAGAATCAGAAAATGTATGAGCCCGATGATAAGATGATTTATCTTATCAGAGATAATTACGACCTATTACAGAGCTTAGGTAGCTTTGGTATCAGTTTGGGCTTTGGCGATAAGAGCGTGAGAGAGGTTTGTGATGATCAGAATGTAGATACATATACCTTCTTGGCTGTTGTCAATTTTACGATAAATGGATTTAAAGGATTTGATGATGTTGACAGATTGTCCATCCCAACCCTTATGCAATATTTGAGAGCGAGTCATACATATTATCTTGAATATAAGTTACCTTTCATACGTAAGGAGTTGTGCGCTTCTTTGGATGAAACAGATAATTTGGCTCGTCTTATTATTCGTCTTTATGATGAATATGCTCATTCTATTCACAACCACATGCAGTATGAAGAGAAGAATGTGTTCCCATACGTTGACTCATTGTTGCAAGGTGAGGCAAATGATGCATACGATGTAGAGACTTATTCTAAGCATCATAACCAGACAGACGTGAAGTTGCGTGAGTTGAAAAGTATTATTATCAAGTATCTTCCTTCTGATGCGCATCATAATAACCGCCTTACAGCTACGTTATATGACATATACAATTGCGAAGCATGGCTTGAACAGCATGCTTTGGTTGAAGAAGAAATCTTTATTCCAGTAATCAGACGCTTAGAGCAGAAGAGTAAGCAGAATGATGTTAGTGTGAAGATTTCGAACATGATTACGCAGAATCCTGTTTCAAATGAGGTGCTTAGTGATCGTGAAAAGGATGTGATTGTAGCTGTTGCGCAGGGAATGACAAACAAGGAGATAGCTGACCATTTATGTATCTCTACAAATACTGTCATTACGCATCGCCGTAATATAGCTCGTAAGTTGCAGATACATTCACCTGCAGGATTGACAATCTATGCAATTGTTAATAATCTTGTGGATATCAGTAGTGTGAAACTTTAATAGAAATCTGTTAATAGGGTGGGTGAGTCATCCTATTACTTTATAAACAAATGATGGAACATCCAGCTAACATGAGTATGGGGCGTCCCAAGGTAGCGAGCTAGTTGATGCTAACACGCTTGTCGTGTTAGGATTGAAACAGCTGCTACAGAATGTTATGCCTATCATGACTGTTGAGTCTTTCTCAAGCTTTCAAGAGTTTGAGAAAGCACAGGTTGACTCATACTATCATTACTTTGTGTCGCAAGTAATTGTTCTTGAAAATAGACAATTCTTCTCGCAATGTATCCACAAAACTATTGTCTTGACACTTACAAAGGACCCAAATGCTCAGCTTTCAGGTTTCCATAGTTTCTGTATTAATGTGCCTGAAGATGAGCTTGTCAAAGCTATTCTAAAAATAGCACAGTACGGTCATTCTGGTGGTAAGAATCTTCCAGAACTTCCGCAGGTGTTAAAGAATAAGATTCTAAGCAATCGTGAGATTGAGGTTTTGTCTTTGATAGTTCAAGGGTTGATAAACAAAGAGATCGCAGAGAAACTAAATATCAGTCTGACAACAGTTATTACTCATCGCAAGAATATTATGGACAAGCTTGGAATGAAGAGTGTTTCTGCCTTGACTATCTATGCGGTGATGCATGGTTATATTGATATCAATAAGATTTAATACGGCTAATTTGCTATTTCCTATCCGTTATAGGAATGGAGATAGCAGATGAGCAAACCAGCCACGGAAACGCTGCCATGGTGTACGCCACTGTTTCCATTTTGCTTCTGTAAGCTTAAAACTATCTTTCTTTTGAGCTTCAAAGAGTTCATCCAACTCATGGGTAGTACATGCATCAACTATAACAGCATTTTCTTCACGGTCCCAACGTAGGCTTCTTGCATTAAGATTAGCTGATCCAACCGTGCAGAATTGTCCGTCTATAGTGATAATCTTGGTATGGTGGAAGCCTTTTCATACATCCATATCGTACACCTCTTTTTTTCATTAGTTGATGTGCATTATAGAACCCACAGTCAGGAGTAAGAGGGATGTCACTCTTTACACTCAGTAGAATTTCAACCTTTACCCCTCGTTTTACAGCATTCCGTAATGCTTTTTTCAAGGCTCTACTCAAGGTAAAATATGGATTAATAAGTTTAATACTATCCTTTGCATCATTGATAGCATTCACATAGAAATAACGGATAATATCCTTAGAAATATGTGGTTCACGGTTAATAATACCCACCATCTTACTTCCTGCACTTCCACAAGTATCAGGTTTCAAGCCTTTTATATAATCAGCGTTAGAGATTCCACGATAATATTTAGCACCATGTATTTTCTGTCCAGATGCTAAAAACCACATATTAAGAAAGATGTTCTGCAATGTATTGACCTCATCTCCTTCAATTCTACAATGCATATCATGCCATGAGCCAACGACTTCAGTTCCATTAATATAATAGTCTGCTACATTCATTCCACCTGTATAGGCAACCTTGCCATCAATAACAACAATCTTACGATGGTCACGATTGAATATATCATGTAGCCAAGGGAACTCCATTGGCTTAAACTCATAAATCTCAATGCCTTTTTCACGAATCGCCTTCAGGTGGCGTTTCTTCATAGGGCGATTGTTACTTGCATTGCCAAAACCATCAAAGACAGCTCTAACTTCAACTCCTTCTTTTGCTTTCGTCGCTAAATGTTGTATGAGTTCGTCATTGATAGAATCATTGCGGAAGTTGAAGTATTCCAAGTGAATGCTTGAACGCGCTTGGTCAATAGCCTTGAATAGATCATTAAATTTATCTTTACCTGTCGTAGTAAGGTTACTGAGTTATTATGAGAAAAGTGTACATTCTTCTTGCGTAGCTGATTCACAATCATAGAATCGGCTCTATTCGTAAGTATCTCATGCCCTTCTGGTACAGTGTTTTGTGTCTCTGTTTGTGCTAAAAAGATATGTTGGAAATAGTATGTAACATAATGCCATCCCCCATGTGATAGCTTTTTGTATTAAAGTTCACTTTTTCTTTCTCTCATTTTCTTCAATAGTAAATACAGCCTATGGTCAACAAAAGGTTATTATGCGCAATATAAATATCGTAGATAAGATAGTAAAATGCTATTTTACAGCATACAACTATAATGGTCAACAACACCTAAGAAGTGTCTTTCTGCATCGCATACTAACACAGTGTGCACCTTTGTTTTGCTGCATAATCTGTTGAATCTCTGTAATCTTTGTAGTTGGTAAGACTATTTTTAGGGCTGCTTTGTCATAATGTCACTGACTGTATGGTCAAAGAATTCAGCCTGCCAACGTTCCATAGCTCTACGGATATCACCGTCCGTTATCAATCCTATTACTTTACCATTGTCAAGCGATACACCCAAGCCAAGCTTACCCTTACTAACATGTATGATAGCTTCTCCTAAGTGCATATCCTTTGGAATAATAGGAAGTTCGTCTGAACGCATTACATCTTGAGCTGTTGTTAACAAGCGTTTTCCCTAACTCCCCACCAGGATGAAACTGTGCAAAGTCCTGTGGCTTAAAGTTGCGAACACGCATAAGTGCAATCGCTAAAAGCATCACCCATGACGAGTGCTGCCGTTGTTGAGCTGGTTGGAGCAAGGTTGAGAGGGCACGCTTTTCTCAACCCAAACTTTCAAATGGGCTGTAGAATACTTTGCCAACAATGAATTAGGATTGGCGCTCACTCCAATAATAGGAATATTCATGTGAGTACCATTGGAATGAAGCGGGAGTAGCTCGTCTGTCTGTCCAGAATTTGATAATGCCAACACAACATCATCCTTTGTCATTACGCCCAAATCGCCATGATAGACATCCAAAGGGTTAACAAAGAATGCAGGGTGTACCTCGTAGAAGAAAAGGGTTGCAGCAATCTTAGCACCAATGTTACCACTTTTGCCAACACCGTGACAATAACTTTACCAGTACAATGAAACATTAGGCTAACAGCCTTATCAAAAGTTTTCATCTAACTGATTTATCAAATTAAGTGTTGCTTTCAGTTTCTTCTTTGATACACTGTGTAGCATACGCTCTAACCTGTGTCAATCTTTGTTCTGCTTCGTTCATACCAGTTTTCTATTAGTTCGTCTAACTTTTCAAGTTCCAACATGTTTGCAGCATCTGATAGTCCTGCGTCTGGAGTAGGGTGTACTTCAAAGAAGTAGCCAGTAGCACCAAAAGCTTTAGCTGCTAATGCCATTGAAGGAACAAACTTACGGTCGCCAACCGTCTTACCATCTCCTGCGCTTGGACGCTGTACACTATGTGTACAATCCATAATAACATTAGGAACGATTTCTTTCATGTCAGGGATATTACGGAAGTCAACAACGAGGTTGTTATATCCAAAGCTATTACCACGTTCAGTCAACCACACATCCTTAGCTCCACTTTCCTGACACTTCTGTACAGGATAGCGCATATCTCTACCACTAAGAAACTGTGCTTTCTTGATGTTTACAATCTTACCAGTCTTTGCAGCAGCCACTAATAAGTCGGTCTGACGACAAAGGAAAGCTGGAATCTGGATGACATCAATAACTTCTCCAACAGCCTCAGCCTGATAGCTTTCATGAATATCGGTCAGCAGGCGTAATCCATACTTATCCTTGATAGCTTGCAACATCGCAAGACCTTTGTCAAGTCCTGGACCACGGAAAGAGTGTATGCTTGTACGATTAGCTTTATCAAAGCTTGCCTTAAAAATGATATCAATATCGTATTTCTTATTAAGCCGAACTAACTCTTCTGCAACAGCGTTGAGTAGTTCTTGGCTTTCAACAACGCAGGGACCTGCAATGAAGGTAGGTTTATTCATCATAATGCGATAGTGTATAATGCTCTTATTACTACAATAATATTGAAATATTCTTTAAGAGTAGTGCAAAGTTATATATAATAAAGGTGAACAGGCAAATGATTAACGTTCATTTAGATGTTTAAAGTAAAAACTTATGTATAAAATTTGGTTGTTTAATAGAAAAACCTTTTACTTTGCACCTAGAAAACAATGCTTTTCCTTTTACGAAAGGAAAGGCATATAAATAATAAGGTAAAAAGATTTAATTCAGTATTAATTTAAAAGTTTTTCATTATGAAAAAGATTTTATTGTCATTTGTTGTAGCATATGTATCACTTGCAGCAAGCGCACAGGGTTATGTTGGTGGTAGCTTTGGTATCGCTTCTTCTAAGATTCTCAACAATGACGATGTAACAACTTATCAGTTCCTCCCAGAGGTTGGTGTAAACCTCAACGAGAACTGGGCAATCGGTACCGTTGTTGGCTGGGGTAAGGATACTCTGTTAATGCCGAGTCAGATGCAGTAAACTACTTCAAGTTGGAGCCATATGCTCGTTACACATTCGTGCGTAGCAAGTATGTAAACGCTTTTATTGATGGTGGTTTTGGCTACCAGCACTATAGGTGGTGTAAACGCTTGGTCTATAGGTTTGAAGCCAGGTCTTGCAGTAAACTCAGCCCGAAGGTAAGCTTCGTTACACACGTTGGTTTTGCAGGTTGGAAGTCTGTTAAGGCTAAGGGTGATGATAAGGATAGCCACGTTTTCGGTGCTAACCTTGATGGCAATAACATCACTTTCGGTGTTTATTACAACTCTAAAAGAGTCATCTGAAGAAATTTAATATTTAAAAAGAGGGATGCATGATGTATCCCTCTTTTTATGTAATTAGAGTAATCTTTGAATTTAAATTTATCAATATTTTTTTCCTCCTTATTAAGTCTAATCAATACTCTGCTACATCTCAATTAGTTCTTACTTGGCTTTTTAAAAGATGCCCTTTGCCCTCTTATTAACGCCCTTTTAAATGCTAAACAAGCATATTCTACTTCTGTGATATATAATCAATTGATTTTATGATAGTTATAAGTATCTTTGAAAAGCGTATTCTTGAGTTGTTTTAAAATAAGATTTATGTCGTTATTTTTGTAATAACTTTTTCAGCATAATAGCTGTTGATATATGCTGAAAAACAAGTAGTAAGTTTGTTATTACATACTTTTTACTCATCATTCCAAACGTTGAGTTGCATTCTTCCAATAATATATAGCTTGGAGTTAGCCCTTCGCACCATTGGTGTTAAGCCTTCGCACCACACGTGCTAAGCCTCAACACAATCGTAGGAGAGGGTAAAAAGGCTTATAATCGGCATCATATATATGACGAAATAAGCCTGTTCTGACTAACAAAAGTGGAGTATTCTTCTCCCACCTGAGTAGTCCTTATACTTAAGTAAATAGGCTAATATGTTAGCTTTCTTGTTGATGCTTAATCGTAATCTCTCGCTGTGGGAATGGGATTTCAATGCCGTTGTTGTTCAGCGTATCATAGATACATTCCATAACAATTGACATATCATTTTCTTTTGTTAGCACGTTCAGCCAAACAAGAATCTTCAGTGATACAGCTATCATCAAAGCTTTTTAAGTCTGACAATAATATCCTTATTTTCATTAGTGATACCAAGTTTAGCGATAGCATCTATAAGAAGCTCTCTTACTTCTTTTTACATTAGTGCTGCATGCAACGCCTACTCAATAACTCCCACTTCATAGCCATTGTTCTTAGTCATATTCTTTATAGTTCTTCGTGAAGAGCTGTGAATTTTGGAAAGCAATTACAGAACCGTCGAGCGCATCAATCATTGTTGAAGTATAGTTAATTGAACTAACCTTACCACGTATGCCATCACAGATAATATAATCGCCAATCTTGATACGTCCTGCCATTAAAGAGATACCATAATAGATGTTCTCCAGAATATCCTTCATTGCGAAAACCAATACCCTGTTGACAGACCACCCTGTAACGACTACAAGCCATGTGCTGCTAACCTTGAAGAAGCCAAGTGTAATTAATAACCAAGAACCCCACACTATCACCTGTAATACGTTGATATACATCGTAGCACGTGCTTCGGCTGTAGATGGGTCATTGCGTTGAAGATATAACTTAATTGCATCTCGGATTGTTAGGTTCAAATAGTTAAAGATAAACCATAAGATAGTTACGATAGCTATCGAATAAACACTAATCTGTATCTTGTCAGAATCAATAAAGTTAGTGCGGAACAAGTCCCAAGTTAAACCACTATGTTGAAGACATCAGTTGCCCAGTAGATAGCAATGATGAATGATATAACCAAGGCTGTTGGAATAAGAACAATGTCAACAAAGCGAAGAAGCCAAATTTTCACTGGCGCCAGTTTCTTTTATTGGATGTTTCTCTCTGTACTGGTTTAGGTAATCTTTGAAAAAGGCAATCGTAAGAATACAAGCCAACTGCATTGACCACCAAAATGATTACCTGTACTGCAAACATTGTATCCAATCGATGCACTTATAAGTGAGAAAATGAATACAAATTGAGAAATATATGCAAAGTTTAAGTCGTAACGTGGTACAAGTTTATGATATTTGTGAATCATTCTTGCCTGCCACAATGTATCTATAAACAATAAAGGAGTGAAAAGAAGTGTTACGACAGAGCTTGGGAGCATCACAATACGAAAAGTGATGACAAAGAAGCCTATCATAATCAGTGGGTAATAAATGCGGTAGGCATTATGTGTCTGTGAACCTTCTACACGTAGAAGTAAGGATGCAAAGATGACAGCGAGCATCCATGTATACTCCAAGAGTAGGCTACAAGCCATGTGTACGAAGTTAGAAGGCGAAAATAGCCGGATAATGATAAGTACAATACTGAATGTAATGACAGAAGCAAGCATAATAATACAAGTACGCTTGGCAAGGAAACTTTGGCTCTTCTGTTCGAACCGATTGGTCTTCATGACCCTTGTCACAAGGAATCTAATACTCAGATAATTGATGATAATAGCTATCAAGCCATAAATCAAAATCATACTGAAAAGTGTAATAATCCATTTCACATCCCATTGTGATACAACAACTGTGTTTGGTGTATATTTTTCAGTGAGTGTTGTGTTCATCTGACTAAGACGAAAACGAACCGATTTTATAAACTTGAAGTAGTTATCCCCAGCATTTGTAAAGATACCAGACTGAATCTCTTTATATCGCTTCTGTGCGTAAGCATCAAGTGCCCGTAGTTGATGTTGGCTGTATTTGTAGTATTGAATGTATTCTTGATAAGAGTCATTGCGCTCCTTTAGCATTCGGCGTATACTTACAGCAAGAGTAAGACATACGTTACGATCTGTCTTCATCTTAGGAGTAAGACCAAATGTGTACATTGTACTGAGGACGTTAACAAGTGAGTCGTAGCGTGCTATCTCTTCGTTACTCTCTGTAATAAGGTCGTGGAAAGGACGTGTTTTTGTTTGGAAGTCTTTCCATAACTCAGTTGCTTGTTGACAAGCATAAGTAAGGTCAAAAATGTTATCTGTTTTCTGGGAATAGAGCATTAATGATACTTGTGCAGACTTGTCACCAATTTCCTTTAGCTGATTTGTCACTTGCTCTGTTATAAATCTTGACTTATTCAGCTGCTTTGTCTGCTCAAGATGCTGTGCTATTAATTCGTGCCGTAGCACTTGGAGGGAATTTTTTAGTGAGTCCTCCTGTAATACGGCATTTGCTGGAAGAGTAAGGATGAACAGCAATATAGTAATAAAGAATAGCTTTTTGCGCATATCTGTTTGTTGTAAAGAATACTTTTTATGATTGACTTAATTTCTACAAAGGTACGGAAACTTTGCCATTTAGCCTTATATAGAAATGTAAAATGATACTAAAGATATCTTTGCATGTGCTTTTCTTGGAGAAGAAGTCATATAAATAAATAAAAAAGTAGTAAGTCTGAATGAAAAATTATACTATGATATTAATTGCCGATAGTGGAGGATCTAAGACAGACTGAGCGTTGATTGGTTTTGCCAACAGATACAAGTACGTATGTTCTGAAAGTGCGTACTCAAGGGTTAAATCCTTTTCATCAGTCGAAGGATATTATTCTAAAGGTATTAGAACAGGAACTTAAAGCTGCGTTATACAAGGTTGCAGAGGAAGGAAATATCTTATTAAAAAGACAGATATAGTACAGCATGTTTCACAGATCGCATTTTATGGATCAGGCTGTACAAAAAGTCTTTCGTCAGTTGTTAGTGAAGCACTTGCAGCATCTTTTCCTTCAGCTTCGATAAAAGTGGATAGTGACTTGTTAGGGGCTGCTCATGCTGTCTGCGGACACGAGTCTGGCATAGCTTGTATTTTAGGCACTGAGCTAATAGCTGTCTGTATGATGGTGAGAATATTGTGGCAAATGTTCCGCCTTTGGGTTATATTTTAGGAGATGAAGGTAGTGGAGCAGTACTTGGCAAATTGCTACTCAATGGTATTTTTAAGGGTGATTTATCTACAGAGATACGTAATTTGTATTTAGAGTGGAGTGGTTTAACCTATCCAGAAATTATAGATAAAGTTTATCGTCAACCGCTTGCAAATCGTTACTTAGGAGGTATTTCAAGGTTTATTAAAGATAATTTGCAATACGTTGAATTAGAGTTCTTAGTAAGATTTAATTTTCGACAATTTCTTTAAGAAAAATATCTTGAAATACACAACATCTTCAATCCGTACTATTTCTGCAGTTAGGGGTATTGCAGCTGCTTTTTGAAGAACAGTTAAGAGCGAGTGCCAGTAGTTTTGATTTTCAAGTTGGCAAAAGTGATTGCTTCACCCATAGATGGATTGATAGAATACTATTCTTAATTTGTTTTCTTTCATGTAAACTGTTGCTAAGATATTCTCACAGAAAGCTCCATTGGTAACTTGATTGTCATAGAAAGCAAACATGTCGTATTTGACTGATTTTTGTATTATTATCTTGTAAATCTGCCAATACATCGTTTGTAAAGTAGAGTTTGCAAAAAGTGGTATGTTTTTCTGTTTAATTTGCGTACGTTCCCAAATATTTTTGTATCTTTGCACACGTTTTGAAACATGTTTTCTTAGAGCAAGATTGAACAATTAAAATTATAGCTATATAAAGTTTATGTATTTTCACACTTTTTGTTACCGTATTGATAACGGCCGCATTCTTGGTAGTGGCAGCTTATGCTATCGCTAAGTTGATTGGTCCGCGTTCATACAATCCAGCGAAGGGTGAGCCTTACGAGTGTGGTATACCGACTTACGGAACCTCTTGGTTACCAGTACATATCGGTTACTACCTCTTTGCCATCCTCTTCTTGATGTTCGACGTGGAGACCGTATTTCTCTATCCATGGGCTGTTGTTGTAAAAACATTTGGACCTCTCGCACTTGCTACGATTGGTTTCTTTTATGCTGGTATTAGTATTTGGTCTTGCGTATGCATGGCGGAAAGGAGCACTTGAATGGAAATAAGAAAGCCAAAAATCAAGTCTCTTCCATACGATGAATGGAAAGACAATGACACGCTTAGCAAAATGGCAAGCGAATTGAACGATGGTGGTACAAACCTTGTTCTCGGTAACTTGGATCAGCTCATCAACTGGGGTCGTAGTAATCTCTTTGGTCACTTACCTTCGCAACATCATGTTGTGGTATTGAGTTTATGTCTGTAGGATGTGCACGTTATGACTTCTCACGTTTTGGTTTTGAGGTAACACGTAACTCTCCACGTCAGGCTGACTTGATTATGTGTGCTGGTACCATTACAAACAAGATGGCTCCAGCTTTGAAAGCGTTTGTATGATCAGATGGCTGAACCAAAGTATGTAATTGCTGTTGGTGGTTGTGCTATCTCTGGTGGTCCATTCAAGGATAGTTATCATGTGATGCGTGGTATCGATGAGATTATCCCTGTGGATGTTTATATTCCAGGTTGCCCTCCACGCCCAGAGGCTATTATCTATGGTATGATGCAGCTTTCCAGCGTAAGGTGAAGGTTGAGAAATTCTTCGGTGGTGTTAACCATAAGCAGACTGCAGAGGAGCGTGAGTTGGGTAAGAGTAATGCCGAACTTATCTTTAATGAGAAGTTGGGCATCAACCCTGAGGAGATTAAGGAAAAGCGTGAAGCAGCTTGGAATGAAGCTAAAAAGCCAGCTCCAAAGCCAGCACGTCCTGTTGAGAAACCAACTGCAGCAGCTGTAAAGCCTAGTTGAAGCGCTGCTAAACCAGCAGAGGCTGTTCCATCTTCTGAGCCTGTTGCTCCAAAGAAAGATACGATTGTTGTTAACCAACCTGTAACAAAAAGAAGATGTTGAGAAGTTGGGTAAGGAAATTGATCAGATTGATGCTGCAAGCAAGGCTGCAGATGAGACAGCTACTAACAATTAATATATAAGGTACGCGAGAATGAAATTAGAAAATAAAGAATTCGGTTTTGATAGCTTTGCTTCAGAAATGGCAAGGTTGAAGAATGAGAAGCATTTTCGATTACCTTGTAACTGTTGTCGGCGAAGACTTTGGTGCAGAGGAAGGTCTTGGATGTATCTATATTCTTGAGAATACAAATACGCACGAGCGTTGTTCTGTAAAGCAGCTTGCAAAGAAGGTAGGAGAGGAGTATGTTATTCCTTCTGTCTACAATATTTGGGCTGATGCTGATTTATTAGAGCGCGAGGTCTATGACTTCATGGTGTTAAGTTCCTCGGTCACCCTGACATGCGTCGTCTCTACTTGAGAAATGACTTCCAGGGTTATCCACTCCGTAAGGACTATGACATGGATCCTGAAAAGAACATGTACACTACGGAGGATGATGTAGAACTCGACACAACTACAGAATGGAATCTTAATAAGAATGGTGAACTCGTTGGTACACAGCGTCCGTTGTTTACTGATGATAACTTTGTTGTGAATATTGGTCCTCAGCACCCATCTACTCACGGTGTGCTTCGTTTGCAGACAGTGTTGGATGGTGAGACTGTAACCAAGATTTACCCACACTTGGGTTATATCCATCGTGGTATTGAGAAACTTTGTGAGCAGTTCACATATCCTCAGACATTGGCATTAACTGACCGTATGAACTATCTGTCAGCTATGATGCATCGTCATGCGCTTGTTGGTGTTATCGAGGAAGGTATGGGTATTGAGTTGTCAGATCGTATCCTCTACATCCGTACAATTATGGATGAGTTGCAGCGTATTGATAATCACCTTCTTTATACATCATGTTGTGCTCAGGACTTGGGTGCACTCACTGCTTTCCTTTATGGTATGCGTGACCGTGAGCATGTGCTGAACGTAATGGAGGAGACAACAGGTGGACGTCTGATCCAGAACTATTATAGAATAGGTGGTTTGCAGGCTGATATTGATCCAAACTTTGTTTCAAATGTCAAAGAACTCTGCAAGTACCTTCGTCCAATGGTTCAAGAGTATCTTGATGTCTTTGGTGATAATGTTATTACTCATGAGCGTTTCCGTAATGTTGGCGTTATGGATGAGCAGGATTGCATCAGCTATGGTGTTACTGGTCCTGCTGGTCGTGCAAGTGGTTGGAAGAATGATGTTCGTAAGAACCATCCATATGCAATGTATGACAAGGTAGACTTTTGAACAGATTACCTTGACACACGGCGATTCTATGGATCGTTACTATTGTCATATTCAGGAGATTTATCAGAGTCTCAATATTATTGAGCAGCTCATTGATAATATCCCTGAGGGTGAGTTCTATATTAAGCAGAAACCAATCATCAAAGTTCCTGAAGGACAGTGGTACTTCTCTGTTGAGGGTGCAAGTGGTGAGTTTGGTGCTTATTTGGATTCACGTGGTGACAAGACTGCATATCGTTTGAAGTTCCGTCCCTATGGGTTTGACACTTGTTGGTGCTATGGATAAGATGTTGCGTGGTCAGAAGATTGCCGACTTGGTGACTACTGGTGCTGCGCTTGACTTCGTTATTCCTGATATTGACCGCCAACAAGGTTATCATTAAAGTAATCAATTAAGAATTAAAATCATACTATGTTCGATTTTTAGAATAGTAACAACATGGTTCGATGAGTTACTTCGCGTCACTTGTGGCTTGAGTAACTTCTGGACCGTTCTGATTGAGTGCGTTGCGGTGGGACTGGCAATACTTCTTGCTTATGCTCTGCTTGCAATAGTACTTATCTTTATGGAGCGTAAGGTCTGCGCCTACTTCCAGTGCCGTATTGGTCCTGTCAGAGTAGGATGGTGGGGTACCTTACAGGTCTTTGCTGACGTGTTGAAGATGTTGATTAAGGAAATCTTTGCTGTTGATAAGGCAGATAAACTGCTTTATTATTTGGCTCCTTTCTTGGTAATTATAGCATCTGTCGGTACATTCTCTTTCCTTCCTTGGAACAAGGGTGCTCATATCTTGGATTTCAATGTAGGTATCTTCCTCGTAACAGCTATCAGCTCTATTGGTGTTATTGGTGTGTTTATTGCAGGGATGGGGTAGTAACAACAAGTACTCTGTCCTTTCTGCTATGCGTGGAGCCGTACAGATGATTTCGTACGAGTTGTCATTAGGTATTTGTTTGATTTCAGCTGTTATCCTGACAGGTACAATGCAGATTTCAGGTATAGTTGAAGCGCAGACAGGCCCTTGGCAGTGGTTGATAGTTCAGGGACACATTCCAGCTACTTTGGCTTTCCTCGTATTCTGCGTTGCAGGTAATGCAGAGGCTAACCGTGGTCCGTTTGACTTGGCAGAGGCTGAGAGTGAGTTGACTGCAGGTTATCATACAGAGTATAGTGGTATGGGATTTGGTTTTTACTACTTGGCAGAATACCTTAATCTTTTTGTTGTAGCAGGTATTGCAACCACTGTATTCTTAGGTGGTTGGGCTCCTTTGAACATTGGATTAGAAGGTTTTGATGCTGTTATGAATAATATTCCAGGTCTTGTTTGGTTCCTTGGTAAGACATTCGCAGTAGTATTCTTGCTGATGTGGATTAAGTGGACATTCCCACGTCTCCGTATCGATCAGATTCTGAAATTAGAGTGGAAGTATCTTATGCCACTATCATTGGTTATCCTTGTGTTGATGACTGTGTGTGTAGCATTTGGTTGGACTATTCACTATTAATGGTTAAAGAGAATGGAAGAGAAAAAACAATCATATTTTGGTGAGGTTGGCTCTGCGCTCAAGACACTTGCTAAGGGTATGAAGGTGACCATGAAGGAATACTTCACACCAAAGTCTACCGAGCAGTATCCAGAGAATCGTAAGACAACCCTTCACGTTGCTAAACGTCATCGTGGTCGTTTGGTCTTTAAACGTGACGAAAAAGAGAATCACAAGTGCACTGCTTGTACAATGTGTGAGAAGGCTTGTCCTAATGGTACTATCAAGATTCTTTTCTGAGATGGTTACCAACGAAGAGACAGGTAAGAAGAAGAAACAGCTCGTTGATTATGAGTATGACTTAGGTGATTGCATGTTCTGTGAGTTGTGTGTTAATGCCTGCAACTTCGATGCAATTGAGTTTACGAATGACTTTCGAGAATGCTGTCTTCGATCGTTCTAAGTTAATTCTTCACCTTGATAAAGAAGTCTATGAGGGAGGTTCACTGCCAGGTCTTATCGATGGTGGTGCAGACTGGAAGGTAGGAACATTCAATACTAAAAAGAAATAAAGGTTTAGAGATATGGCAAGATTAATTATGTTTGCGGTTCTCGCCGTTATTATACTGGTTTCAGCCGTATTCTGCGTGTCGACGAAGCGTATCATGCGAGCTGCGACAGCATTGCTGTTTGTACTTTTTGGGGTTGCAGGTCTCTACTTCCTGCTCGATTACACATTCCTTGGTGCTGCCCAAATCAGTATTTATGCTGGTGGTATCACAATGATGTACATCTTTGCAATCCAGTTGGTAAGCAAGCGTACATTGCAAGGACTCTCTGAGCGTTGGTTGGGAAAGCGTACTTTCCTTGCAGCCTTCATTGCTTTAATTGGATTTGGAACAGTAGTACTCGTTATGTTGAAGAATGAAGTTCTGCGCCAAACTGTTGTGAGCGGTGATTCTTTATCAAATGAGGTTACAATGGAAACCATTGGTCATAACTTGATGACAGCTGATAAATATGGTTATGTACTCCCATTCGAGTTCATCTCTGTATTCCTTTTGGCTTGTATTATCGGTGGCTTGGTAATTCTGAATAACAAAAAGAAGGAGGAAAGCAAATGATACCAGTAGGATATTTCTTTGTCCTGAGTGGACTATTGTTCTTTATCGGAGTATTTGGATTCGTAACCCGTCGCAACCTTGTTGCAATGCTTATCTCCGTAGAGTTAGTTCTCAATAGCGTTGATATCAACTTTGCAGCATTCAACCGTCTGCTTTTCCCTGATGGATACGAGGGTATGTTCTTTACACTCTTCTCTATTGGTGTAAGCGCTGCTGAATCAGCTGTTGCACTCGCTATTATCATCAATGTTTACCGTCATTTCCACAGCGATCAGGTGAACAGTATTGAAAATATGAAATTATAAAAAGAAACAAATATGTTTGATTACGCATTTTTGATACTTCTTCTCCCGTTCCTAAGCGCTGTTGTGCTTGGCTTGTTCGGAATGAAGATGCCTCGCAAGGTCGCTGGTATTATCGGCACCTGTATGTTGGGTACATTATTTGTGCTTAGCCTCTACACTGCTTACCATTATTTCTTCTATACTGGTGAGTATGCAGCTATGGGCGATACCTTCAATGTAACTGATGGCCGTTTGGCAAATGGTACATACCCAACTGTTACTGTCTTCAACATTACATGGTTGAAGTTTACTGAACTTTTGACTTTCAACATTGGCTTTCCGTCTTTCTCCAATCAGTGTGATGATGTTAATCGTCATTACTACTGTTAGCTTGATGGTTCACATCTATTCATTCGGCTATATGGCTGAACGAGATGAGAATTATAAGTTTGAGGAGTATGAGCACGGCTTCCAGCGTTTTCTATGCCTACCTGTCACTCTTTACGATGTCAATGCTTGGCCTTGTAGTAGCAACTAATATCTTTCAGATGTATCTCTTCTGGGAGTTGGTAGGTGTATGTTCGTATCTGTTGATTGGATTCTATTATCCAAAGCACACAGCAGTACACGCCAGCAAGAAGGCATTTATTGTCACACGTTTTGCAGACTTGTTCTTCTTGATTGGTATCTTGTTCTTCAGTTTCTATGTTGGAACATTTAACTATGATCTTAGTGTAAACCCAGGTCTTGTTGAGACATTGAGCGGCTTGGCTAAGAATCCACATCTGACTTGGGTACTCCCAACAGCTCTTTTCTTGATGTTTATTGGTGGTGCAGGTAAGTCTGCAATGTTCCCATTGCATATCTGGTTGCCAGATGCTATGGAGGGCCCAACACCTGTATCTGCATTGATTCACGCAGCTACGATGGTTGTTGCTGGTGTTTTCCAGGTTGCATCATTGTTGCCTATCTATGTACAGTTTGGTGCACAGGAACAACTTCACTGGATTGCTTGGATTGCAGCTTTCACAGCTTTCTATGCAGCAGCAGTAGCATGTGCACAGCGTGACATTAAGCGTGGTTTGGCTTTCTCAACCATTTCACAGATTGCTTATATGCTCGTTGCACTTGGTGTTTGTTTCTATGACAGCAAGCATGGTTCATTCAATAGCGCAGAATATCTCCATCACGGTGGTCTCGGTTATATGGCAGCAATGTTCCATCTCTTCACTCATGCAATGTTCAAGGCTTTGCTCTTCCTTTGCTCTGGTGCTATTATTGTTATCATTGGTAGCAACTTCAAGGATTATATGGGTGGTTTGCACAAATACATGCCTATTACAAACATCTGTTTCTTGATTGGTTGTTTGGCAATTGCAGGTATTCCTCCATTTGCAGGTTTCTTCTCAAAGGATGAGATTATCTCAGCATGTAATGCACTTGCCAGGTGTAGAAGGACAAGCGTTAAAGTGGATTATGACACTCGTAGCTGGTATGACAGCATTCTATATGTTCCGTCTCTACTACGTAATCTTCTGGGGTGAGTCTTACTACGAGCAGGATCCAGAGAATCGTCGTCGTCCACAAGAAGTTCCTTTTGTAATGTGGGGTCCATTGGTATTTCTTGCAATTATCTCTATCACTGCAGGTTGGATTCCATTTGGTCACTTTGTAAGTGCTAATGGTCTCAGCTATGATATTCATCTCGACTGGAACATTGCTACAACCAGTATCATAGCAGCAGTTATCGGTATTGCTCTTGCAACTTGGATGTACATGGGTAAGAAGCAGCCTGTTGCCGATGCTTTGCAGCGTACCTTCCCACGTTTGCACAAGGCTGCCCTCAACAGATTCTATATTGATAATGCATGGCAGTTCTTTACACACAAGATTGTATTTCGTTGCTTCTCTATTCCAATCGCATGGTTTGATCGTCACGTTATTGATGGTTCCTTCAATTTCATGGCTTGGGGTACACAGGAGGCTGGTGAATCTATCCGTTCATGGCAGAGTGGCGATGTTCGTCAGTATGCCGTATGGTTTATCACTGGTACTGTAGCATTAACATTAGTATTACTTTGCTTGATTTAAAGAAATGAGTTGGATATTAACTGTATTTGTAATTATCCCCGTCCTGATGCTTTTTGCCCTTTGGGTAGCGAAGAATGATAATCAGGTACGCGGTGTGATGGTAGCCGGCTCTACGGCACTTTTGATTGGTGCAATCTGGCTGACTGTTTATTTCGTTCAGCAGCGCAACGCAGGTAATCATGATGCGATGCTGTTGACAAACTCCGTAATGTGGTTTAAGCCTCTAAATATTGCTTTCTCAGTAGGTGTAGACGGTATCTCTGTTGTAATGATTTTGCTTTCTGCAATCATTGTCTTCACAGGTACTTTTGCCAGCTGGCAGCTTGAACCAATGAAGAAGGAGTACTTCCTTTGGTTTGTACTCTTGTCTTCAGGTGTATTTGGCTTCTTTATCTCTACGGATATGTTCACCATGTTTATGTTCTATGAGGTTGCGTTGATTCCAATGTACCTCCTCATTGGTGTATGGGGTACTGGTCCAAAGGAGTACTCAGCAATGAAGCTTACCTTGATGTTGATGGGTGGTTCTGCTCTCTTGGTACTCGGTATTCTTGGTATCTACTACTTTAGTGGTGCTACCACAATGGATGTAATGGAGTTAGCACGTATGCATGCTATGCCTAAGAACATTCAGAACATATTCTTCCCATTGGTGTTTATTGGTTTTGGTGTACTCGGTGCATTGTTCCCATTCCACACGTGGTCTCCTGACGGTCACGCTTCAGCGCCTACAGCAGTATCAATGCTCCACGCTGGTGTATTGATGAAGCTTGGTGGCTACGGTTGTTTGCGTATTGCAATGTTCCTTATGCCTGATGCTTTGGAGATGTGGGCACCTGTATTCCTTGTGTTGACAACAATCTCTGTAGTATATGGTGCACTTTCAGCTTGTGTACAGACCGACTTGAAGTATATCAATGCATACTCTTCTGTTTCACACTGTGGTATGGTACTCTTCGCTTTGGTTATGACTACACAGACAGCTATCACAGGTGCAATTCTTCAGATGCTTTCTCACGGTTTGATGACAGCCTTGTTCTTTGCATGTATCGGTATGATTTATCACCGTGCAGGAACACGTGATGTTCGTTACCTTGGAGGTCTTATGAAGGTTATCCCATTCTTGGCTGTATCTTATGTAGTAGCAGGTCTTGCTAACCTTGGTTTGCCAGGTTTCTCAGGCTTTGTTGCTGAGATGACAATCTTCGTAGGTTCATTCGAGAATGCAGGAACATTCCATCGTGTAGCAACAATCATTGCTTGTACAGCAATTGTAATTACAGCTGTTTACATCTTACGAGTGGTAGGAAAGATTCTCTTCCAGAAAATTCCAAATAAGAAGTTCTATGAGTTACATGATGCTACATGGGACGAGCGATTCGCTATTGGCTGCTTAATCTTCTGCGTTGCAGGTTTAGGTCTCTGCCCACTCTTCTTTGAGAATATGATTATGGACGCGGTTCATCCTATCTTTGATCACATCTTTACATATATACCAAATTTGGGTAATCTTTAATAAACTGGCGAAATGAATTATAGTGATTTCTTTAAGATGATTCCGGAGGCAAGTCTAATTGCCATCCTGATTGTTTTGTTCGTTGCAGACTTTGCAACGGCAAAGACTGAAGAACGCAAGTGGTTCAACCCGCTGGCTTCTGTACTCTTGCTTCTGAACACATTTGTGTGTCTTTGTCCTATGGGCACACAGAGTCTGTTCGGTGGTATGTATGAAACAACACCTGCTGTTGATGTAATGAAGGCAATCCTCTCTATGGGTACCTTTATTGTTGTGGTTCAGAGTCGTGTTTGGGCTGCAAAGAGCGGTAAAGAAGCTGAGTTCTATATGCTCATCGTTTCAACACTGCTCGGTATGTTTACCATGATGAGTGCAGGCAACTTTTTGATGTTCTTCCTCGGTCTTGAAATGGCATCTGTGCCTTTGGCATGTACTGTTGCCTTCGATATGTATCGCAAGAACTCTGCGGAAGGTGCAGCTAAGTTCATATTGACAGCTACATTCTCAAGCGGTGTAATGCTCTATGGTATCAGCTTCCTTTATGGTCAGTTCGGTACACTTTACTTTGCTGATATTGCTACAAAGATGGAGGCAACTCCATTGGTAATCATGGGTCTCGTGTTCTTCTTTCAGTGGTCTTGGTTTTAAGATTTCTCTTGTTCCATTCCACTTCTGGACAGCCGATACCTATCAGGGTGCACCAACAACCGTTACTGGTTATTTGAGTGTAATCTCAAAGGGTGCAGCAGCCTTCACATTGTTGAGTATTCTCTTCCATGTCTTCGGTGGCATGATGGAGTATTGGCACGTGTTGCTGATGATTGTAGTTGTTCTTTCGATTACCATTGCCAACCTCTTTGCCGTACGTCAGAATGAATTGAAGCGTTTCATGGCTTTCAGTTCAATCTCACAGGCAGGTTATATTATGTTGGCAGCTGTTGGTAATAATTGGGCAAACTCAGTAGCTGCCTTAGCTATTACGTTTTTGATTTATGTTGTAGCTAACATGGCAGTCTTCACAATCATTTCTGTTGTAGAGCAGAACAATGATGGTAAAACCAATATTGATGATTACAATGGTTTCTATCAAACTAACCCACGTCTTAGCTTCTTGATGACCTTAGCGATGTTCTCACTCGGTGGTATTCCTCCGTTTGCAGGTATGTTCTCTAAGTTCTTCATCTTCATGTCAGGTGTTAATGGTGCTGACATCAATACCACAATGGGAGCATGGGCTTACGGAGTTGTATTCATCGCATTGCTCAACACTGTTATCTCACTCTACTACTATCTTAAGATTGTAAAGGCAATGTACATTGTTCGTACAGACAATCCGTTGCCAACCTTTAAGAGTGATTGTAACACTAAGTTTGCGTTGGCTGTCTGCATGGCAGGAATCCTCCTCTTTGGTGTTTGCAGCTTTATTTATGAATGGATTGCAGCAGCAGTTTAATAGGCAACAGACTTATTAAATAAGTATATGAATCGCCCAAGGGTTTCAGTAAATCCTTGGGCGATTTTCTTTTGTGATGAACCCTAACAAAAACAAATTGCAGGAGAATAAAAACGAAACAGGAAAGCCAGTATACCTTCACCACGTGTCTAAGTATGGACAATACCAAGTAATTTTTAACGACTACGAATTACGCCAATTTTTTCTTTTTATTATTATATTTATTGGAAAAATATTTACATATATAATCGTATTACAGGTGTAGAAAGTCTGGGAAAGCGGAGTTTCTGATGGTCTTGTAACTATCAAGTAATTATAAGGTTACAGAATTGTAAAGAAGAGGTGCTTAATCGGACTTCAATTAAGCCTTAGTTCGTCTTTTCAATTAAGCACCTATTGAACGTCAATTGGTGCTTGATTTGAATGTAATAGAGGCTCACATAGTTTTTAAATTTGAATTTATTTTTACAAGTAGTATTCCTACAACTCATTTTTACTCAGACAAGCATAGAATAGTTAAATGTAAAAGAGCACAGTAGGATTAGAAAAACCTGCTGTGCTCTTTTGTCTTTTTAGATATTCTTTATGAATTCTATCACATCTTGTATGGCTTTTTGCTTCCAAAGAATATAAGTAAAACCGCCAACTGATATAATAGAGAGAGTGATGTTGATAAGACAAGATTTGAACCATTTCTTTCCAGTTCTTAAATAACTCTACATGCTCTTGACGGTTATATAAACTAAAACGGCACAAAGTGCAAATGCAAATATTATCATATCTTAATTCCGCAACACTATTATTAATTAAACTTTTTAAAGTACCTGAGCAACAAAAGTTGCTCAGGATTTTGCCATGTCAGAATTTTCACTTATCTTAGTGTTGCACAAGAGAATCCGACGATGACATGGCAAAGATACAAATTATCTCTGTACCAGCCAAGTGGATCAGGACATCAAGGCGGTATGTGCTGAATATCTATACCTGTAATAATGCTTACGCAGATGTTTTCCAGACTGATTTTTGGATAATGCCTACAACTTATGGGAATGATATTGTGTATTGCCTCAAGTCACATTGTGGGGTAAGGGGATATTGTAGGCAAAAGTGGGTGTCTCAGTTCAAATCATCTGCAAATTCAGTAATGAGAGAATGTGTACACGCAAGAAAGACGTTGAAAGGCTTAGTTGCTGATTTGAGGCTAGACATATTAAAGTTTCATCTTCACCCCTATCTCTGCCACCTTCGCAGCATCATAATCGGCCTTGATGCGAGCATAATCTTTGCTGCCATACGAACTTGGAACAAGATAATAGAATGGCTCTCCATACTTCTCCAGCACCACATCGATATATAATATCTCTCCTGTCAGCAGGCGCATCATGGGCAGATGGTCGTATCTGCAGCGTACCTCCATCACTGCTAGTTATACTGACGTGCCTCCTCCAAATGGTCAAACATGCTCAGATCCGTCGTAAAGTCAGGCCTCGTCAATACCGCAAAACAAGTGGAATTTGCCCGCAATCAGGGTGAAGACTACGCCTGAACTTATGTTTTTATACGCCATGTAAATACCATGATACGTAAAAGGCAGGTGGGCGTAAGAGGAAAGTGCTCTACATATCCCGCCTCGCTGATGCGTTGGCAGTCTTGAAGTCGTACAGTCGTGCCATAGCCATCGCCTCATCTTCATGGTACACACTTTAGCCACACCTTCTTTCTCTCTGAAATCGTGCACCACCTGTCCACCTCTAAGATAGGTATATTCTGGCCAATCATAGCCGTGAATGAGCAAATACGAGTCTAACAGATGCAGATCCCGACGTATGATAATCTCGTGAAGTATATCTTGCGTGGGCTTCAACGCTTTTCACGGCGTGGGCTACCGGCCCGCAAAGCCTCTATCTTGAGCATCAGGCTGTTCTCTGACAACGCATGCGCTGTCTCAAAACCATAGTCTTGCCACAGACACCTCCATACCTCTGCGAGCCTTCTCTCTATCTCTTCCTGCTCCGTCTGCCAGTTGCTGCGACGCAGCGGAATCACCACCGAGAAGCGCATCTGCTCTCCGCTTCCCGTGAGTAATCCTACCTCCGTCAGCTCATAGGCGTACACCATCGAGTCTTCAAAGCAAGCACTCTATTCTGCCCTGCGGCAATCTCCTGATGCGTCAGTGCTCTCATGGCTGTGGCAAAATTGTCTTCCCATTCGATGCGATAGCTCTCTGTCGGTGCTTCTCGCTTGCTGGCAATGTATCCGTGCCATCCTCCGCCTTTATCTGCCGACGTCTCCATCTCCAGCACGTCACGCTTCTCGGCCCGCTTCTTGGTGTAATGCTCTGCCCAGATGAGCGCCCCGCCGATGAGCAGACCTATCACTGTCGGCCCCATACCGCCATCGGCAACGACCCCTAAGACCAATGCTCCGATTGCTGTCAAGACAATAGCAATGAGCAGCCATTGAAATATAGAGTTGATAAAATGATGGTTCATATATGGTTTACCTTACCTTAATTCCGCAACACTATTATAAATTAAACTTTTTAAGTATCTGAGCAACAAAAAGTTGCTCAGGATTTTGCCATGTCAGAATTTTCACTTATCTTAGTGTTGCAAAATAAACAAGAGAATCCGACGATAGACATGGCAAAGATACAAATTAAATCTGAGAGAGACTCACTCCTTTCGGGGATTATTTCAATCGTGGAGCAATTTGACTCCACATTATCATCTGTAATCGACTCAACCTCGGTCTAAGTGTGGATTGTTCCATTTCATGGCACGTTTTCTCGCCATGGCAGAGCTTAAGTAAACTTAGCTCTGCTCATCTGGTTTAACGAAAACCTTCGGTTATCAGTATAGCGAAATCATCCGTTCTCTCGATGGTATCTACTTCTGTGGTGGTTCATGTACCCCAGGATGTCACTACTCATTTGATGAACTATCTCGATTCATCCGACACTTCGCACTTGTAGCTCTGATAAAGTCACATTGTGGAGTAAGGGGATATTGTAGGCAGAAGTGGGTGCTTCAAGTTCAAATTATCTGCAAATTCAGTAATGAGAGGACGTGTAAACACAATAAGGACGTTTAAGGGCTTAGTTGCGGATTTGAGGTATATAAATTTGATAATAGGTTTTACTTTTTATAGACATTGTGTTTACAACTCATAGTATCACCATATAATAAGGTATAAAGCAAAGATTTTTAGTAATAAGAATATCTGTTAAAACAAAAAGACAGACTCTACTAAATCAGAGAGTCTGTCTTTATTTATATCGAAAATCGTGTAATTCTATTAGAATGGTAAGTCATCTTAGAATTCTCCTCTGGCTGTGCAGGAGGGAATGGAGTAGCTGTGGTGTTGCAGGAGCTGGCTGAGGAGTAACGGGGCTGCAGCAACAGGTGCACCAGCCATAGCAGCAGTAGCGTCTACACGCTGAACGTTCCATGCACGAATATTGTTAAACCAACGACCGTTGTATCGTGTGCATCAATGTCAAAACTTACGTTGAGTTCATCACCAGCCTTGATAGCGAACTGCTCAATTCTATCAGCACCAAAAACATTGAAAACCATCTTCTTTGGGTACTGGTCGTGTGTCTCAATCACATACTCTTGTGACTTCCATGGTCCTCGAGCTGAAGTTCCCTCACGTGCAGGAAGAACAGCAATTACTTTTCCTTGTAAATCCATTTATCTTACTTGTTTTGGTTATTTTTAATACTTTATTCTGTTTGCGAAATTACTAAAATAGTTCTAAAAACCGAAACTTTTATACTTAATTTTTGTTTTTTTCACGTCCCTTTTTGTATTTTTGTACGATGAAGTTGAAAGATGGTAGTGGACTCGTTTCAGCCGTCTGGATATCTAATAAGTATAACAGAATATTAACTAAAATAAGATACTAATGAGATTTAACCTTTCAGCACTGCATTGAGCAGCCGGTTGTTGACTCTCTCTCGAGTAATTAATAGTAAGAATTCTCTCCTATCTTGGATTGCTTCTTGTTTGAAGTTCATGATGGTCAGCTTACTATTACTGCTTCAGATAGCGAGAATGTCATGCGCGGAACATTGAATCTTGAGAGTTGTGAAGGCGAGGGCAATTTTGCAGTGAACAATCATACGATTCTTGATGCTGTGAAAGAACTCCCAGAGCAGCCATTAACACTGGATGTGAATCTGGATGAAATGAAGATTTATGTTACCTATCAGAATGGTTCTTATAACTTCCCAATTCTTGGTGCAGATGAGTATCCAAAAGGCGCAGTCTGTATCAGATAATGCTACAACAATTACGCTTCAAGCAGAGAAGTTGTCTGATAGTTTGACACGCTCACTCTTTGCAACAGCACAGGATGAACTTCGCCCAGTGATGAATGGTGTTTACTTTGATTTGAAGGAAGATGGTTTGGCAGTTGTTGCCAGCGATGGTCATAAGCTTGTTAGAAACAAGATTTTCTCTATTAAGAGTGATTCTCCTGCGTCATTTGTTCTTCCTAAAAGCCAGCTTCATTGTTGAAGAATGTTCTCTCAAAGGATGGTGGCGATGTCGTTATTCGTTTTTGATGAGCGTTCTGCAGAGATTTCTTTTTGCTGAAGGCAACCTTGCATGTCGTTTGATTGAAGGTAAATATCCTAATTATAACAGTGTAATCCCACAGGATAATCCTAATCAGGTTACGATTGATCGTAAGTCATTGATTGGTGCTTTACGTCGTGTTACCTTTTGCAAGTGATTCTTCACAGTTGATTCGTTTTCATGTATCAGCAGGTTTGTTAGAGCTGAATGCTGAAGATATTGATTTTGCCACAAGTGCTAAGGAGAGGGATTACCTGTGAGTATGGTGGCAACCCCATGAGCATTGGCTTCAAGGGCTCAAGCATGCTTGACATATTGAATAACCTTGAAAGTGATGATGTTGTCATTCAGTTGGCTGATCCATCACGTGCTGGTGTATCAGTGCTGGTACTCAGCCTGAGAATGAGGATATTCTCATGCTGATTATGCCGATGCTGTTGAAACGATTAAGAAAAAAGTGAAATAGATTTTATCAGGAGGATGGCTGTGTATCTTCTATATAGCCATTCTCCTTTATGATTATATATAGGGTTATACACAGACGTATGAAACAGAATTTGACAAAGCCTTTGATAGTTTTCGATTTGGAAACAACGGGACTTGACCTCGTAAACGATCGTATTATCCAGATTTCTTTTATCAAGGTTTATCCTGACGGAAAGGAAGAAAGAGAAAATATTTTTATCAATCCTGAGAAAGCCTATACCTGCTGAGGTAACGATGTTGACGGGTATTTCTGATGCTGACGTGACTGATGCACCAACCTTTCAAGCAGAAGGCTAAAGAGTTGTCAGACAAGTTTGCTGGCTGTGATTTTGCTGGATATAATTCTAATCGTTTCGATGTTCCAATGTTGGCAGAGGAGTTTTTGCGTGCTGGTGTTGACTTTGATTTCTCAAAATGTCGTCTGATAGATGCACAGAACATCTATCATAAGATGGAACGTCGTAATCTTGCTGCAGCCTATAAGTTCTACTGTGGTAGGAAGATGGAGGATGACTTTGAAGCACATAGAGCTGATCAGGATACTGAGGCTACATGGCGTGTATTGCAAGGTGAACTTGAGATGTATGCACCTGGCAAGCAAGAAGAAGAGGACCGTGTGTTGAATAACGATATGGATGAGCTTGCTGAGTTCTCGCGCATGAATGACTTTGTAGACTTTGCGGGTCGTATAATGGTGTGATATGACGGACAAAGATGGTAATCAAATCTTAGATGCTGCAGGAAAGCCACGTCGTCATGAAGTATTCAACTTTGGTAAGTATAAAGGTTGGGATGTTGCTGAGGTTTTACGTAAAAGATCCTGGTTATTACAGTTGGATGCTTGCAAGTGATTTTACTTATAACACAAAGCAGGTATTAACACGTATTCGACTGAGGGAGTTTAATAATAAGTAAGGTGATGCTGAAAGGAAAGAAAATAGTATTAGGCATAACAGGCTCTATTGCTGCATATAAGAGTTGTCTTTATTATCCGTGAGCTAATAAAGAGTGGGGCAGAGGTGCAGGTAGTTATCACGCTCGCTGGTAAGGAGTTTATCACTCCCATTACGCTGTCAACATTAACACACAAACCAGTTGTAAGTGAGTTTTTCTGCTAGAAAGGACGGTGCGTGAATTCTCATGTAGACCTTGGACTGTGGGCTGATGCAATGGTTAGTGCTCTTGTACTGCTGCAACATTGGGCAAAATGGCAAATGGAGTAGCTGACAATATGCTTATTACTACTTATCTTTCAATGAAAGCACCTGTCTTCATTGCACCTGCAATGGACTTGGATATGTATAAGCATCCCTTCAACGCAAAAGAATATAGAGACGTTACGTAGCTTTCGGAAATCATATTATTGAACCTGGTAGCGGTATCCTTGCCAGTGAGTTTGAAGGAAAAAGGAAGAATGGAAGAGCCTGAGAATATTGTTAAGGTATTGGACAAGTTCTTCTCTAGCTCAAATGAGAAAACAATCTTATACAGAAGATTTAAAAAGATAAAAAGATTCTTATAACAGCTGGTCCTACATACGAAAAGATAGACCTGTACGTTTTATAGGTAATTATTCATCTGGTAAAATGGGCTTTTGCCTTGGCAGAAGAATGTAGCCGACGTGGAGCAAAGGTTTTACTCTGTTGCAGGGCCTGTAAGTCTCACTTGTTCTGACAGCATCCAACGAATTGATGTTGAAAGTTGCAAGGAGATGTATGATGCAGCAGTAGAGAATTCCCAAATTGTGATGCAGCAATTCTTTGTGCGGCTGTTGCTGACTTCCGACCAGACGAGGTTGCAGAGCAAAAGATTAAAGCGTGAGGGTGACGATTTGCTGCTAAAGCTGAAGCTCACGCAGGATATTGTTGCAGCTATCGGGCGGTATCAAGGGAGAAGAACAACGCTATTGTTGCCTTTGCATTGGAAACGAATGAAGAAGAAAGCAATGCCCAAAGAAAGCTTGAAAAGAAAAATGCTGATTTCATCGTTTTGAATTCAACAAGAATTCCAGGTACAACTTTCAAGCAGATGATAACCAAATAATGATTATCAACAAAGAAGGTAAGAAGACTTATGCTAAGAAAACCAAAGACAGAGGTGGCTCATGATATTATTGATGAGCTTGTTTCTATTCTCTAAAGGAGAGTTAAGCGGCACAAGAGTTAAATGCAAAGGTAACCGTGAATCATAATCAGATTCAGGGTACGGATGCTTCTGTCTTTGAGAATCTGCAGCAGACTTTAGAACAGTTTATTAACACACGTCAATGGACTCATTATCAGTTTCAAAAGGAATGAACGTATAAACTGTAACTTTAATATTACTGTTAGCAAGTATGATCCCAGGTAGCAATCTTTACTTGTTCTGCTTTAATACAAAGCAAAACCGTCCTATTTATAATGCTGCTATAGTTCTACACTCTATAATAATCAAGATGGTGACTTTAATTTCACCTTTGCTCAATTCGATCAAAGTTGAGTTTAATGAGGAGAATATAGATAATCAACTGACGGCACTGATAGCCTATCTGCTATCTTATCATAGATTAGATTTGGATTCTTTCTCTCCTATGGGAGGTGAGGATGTCTTACAGCGTTGTATGGTTTTGACGAATAATGCACAGAATCTTAACTTTACGGGATGGAAAGCTTTTGATAATTCTCGCAATCGCTTTGCTATTATCAACGATTATCTTGATGGTGCATGAAACCTTTCCGTCAATTGCAATATGACTATTACAGGACAGGATTAGACGGATGGCTAACAATGCTGAGCGTGATCGTACTAAAACATTACAACAGCCTTGGGAAATGGATTAAAGAAAGACATGAAAATCGTCCGATAAGTATGTTGCCACAAATATGGACAGACTATAAGAAAGGACGAATTAGCTAACATATATAAAGGCAAAGGAACACAAAAAGAAAAAGAGTTGGTCTACAATATTCTCTTTGGTATTAATGCCAGTCAGAATATTACATGGGATAAAATAAAACAGTAGTGATCTCATATTGACACAAAGTAGTCGTATACCTTTATTTCAATTATTCAAATTAGACAAATATATGCTGAAACATCTATATATAAAGAACTACACTTTGATTGACCAATTAGATATTGCCTTCCACTCGGGTTTCTCGGTTGTTACTGGTGAAACGGGAGCGGGAAAGAGTATTATCTTGGGTGCATCGGTTTACTATTAGGCAATAGAGCTGATAGCAAACAGATAAAGCAAGGGGAGAAGAAATGTACGATTGAGGCACATTTCGACCTCTCTAACTATGGTTTTGAATCCTTCTTTGAAGAGCAGGATATAGATTTTGAACCTGAAGATACAATTGTTCGTCGTGAACATGGCATTACGGAAAGTCACGTGCCTTCATTAATGATACGCCTGTGTCACTGCAAATGATGCGCACATTAGGGTGAACAGTTGATTGACATTCATTCGCAGCATCAGAACCTGTTGTTACAGAAGATGACTTCCAGTTGAATGTTGTGGATATTATTGCTCAAGACAATAAGGAACTGGCTGCTTATCGTTCGGCTTATCAAGACTATAAAGAAGCTGAAAGGCGTCTTTCTGATTTGAAAGAGCAGATTTCCAAAGCACAAGAAAATGAAGAATTTATGCGTTTCCAGTTCAGTGAATTGAGAGTGCAGGCTGAATTGAAGGCAGACAAGAAGAGTTGAGCAAGAGAGTGAAACTCTCTCATCTCAGAAGATATCAAAACAGCTTTCTACGAGGCTGATAATCAGTTGAATGATGACGACAATGGAGTTATCCGAAAGCTGGGACAGAGTCTGGATAGCCTTTGGAAATATTGAGAAGGTATATCCTAGCGCAAGAACTTGTACAACGTTTATCATCTGTACATATAGAACTGAAAGATATTGCAGGTGAGATTGGGAGTGAAGTTGAAAAATATTGACTTTGATCCTTCTCGTTTGGATAGTATAAATCAGCAACTTTGATTTGTTGAATACACTTTGAGCAGAAGTATCACGTTTCTACGAGAGAAAGAACTCACTGAGATACGTGATAACATTGCTAATCAGCTAAGAATATTGATAACAGTGATGAAGAACTGGATTTACTTTGAGCAAGAAGTCAAGATAAAACTTACTGCTTGTGAAAAGCAAGCAGAGGAGTTGACTGCACTCAGACGTGAGGCATGTCAAGACTGTTGAAGAACAGATGAGTAGCCGACTTATACCATTGGGTATTCCGAATGTTAGATTTAAGGTTGATTTGTCATCTCAAAACCATTGTCGTTGGATGGTGCAGATAAGGTTCAATTCCTTTTCTCTGCCAATACAAGTATGGCTATGGAACCTGTTGCACAGGTAGCATCTGGTGGTGAGATTGCTCGTGTAATGTTATCGTGAAAGGCAATGGTAAGTGGGGCAGTGAAGCTGCCAACGATTATCTTTGATGAGATTGACACGGGTGTGAGTGGTAAAATTGCTCAGAAGATGGCACTTATCATGCAGGGAAATGGGTGATAACAACCGTCAGTTATTTCCATTACTCATCTTCCACAGATTGCAGCTTTGGGTAGCTCACACTATAAGGTTGAGAAGGAGGAAACGACAGAAGGAACGCGTAGTCACATGCGTGAGCTGACTCAAGAGCAGCGCGTGAATGAAATTGCGCAGATGCTTTCGGGTGCTGATATCTCTGATGCAGCTTTACAGAATGCTCGTGAACTATTAGATTTGAGTAAAAAGAAAATAATAACACCTTACTAAAAATATACAATGAAAGAAAGAATAAACATGAAACTGAAAACTTTAATTTTGACCATTGCCTCATATTGGGTACTCTACCAAACATTTTGCTCAGCCTGGTGCAGTTAAAAGCTGCAGATGCTGCTTTACATTGACAACCTTTAAAGCAGATGGTAGTATTTTTGGCAACATCTAATGGCGTATGTATTAGTACTGATGGTATTGCTGTAGAGTCCTTGGAAGCCTTTTATAGGAGCAGATAAGGCTATCATTATTGATTCTAAAGGACAGAAACACGAGGTGGAGTGCCTGCTTGGTGCCAATGAGATTTATGACATTGTTAAGTTTCAAGTGAGTGGTAAGACTGTTGCTGCTGCTTTGCAACAACTGTTTCTGCTGGTGATGAAGTATGGATTTAACCCTATGTCAAAGAGTGGCAATGTTGAGAAGGCTGATGTGTCAAGTGTTGAAAAGTTCATGGATAAGTATAATTATACGATTCTGAAATCTTCAGCTACCGATAAGTTAAATGGTGCTCCTGTTTTTAATACTAAAGGACAGGTTATTGGTTTGTTCAATTCTGCTGGCGAATCTCAGAGTTCTATAGATGCAACCATGCAAAGGACTTTATTGTTAAGGACTATCACAGAATGATATAACTCTTCGTCAGAGTGGATATTCGTATTGGTTTACTCAAACTACGATAGAAGAGGCTGTTGTCGCTTGATGCTTTCCTCTGAGAAAACCAGCTCAATATTCACGAAGCTGTTGTCAACGAATTTATTACAAAGTTCCCACAGGCAAATGATGGTTATTATGCTTTTTAGCGAATATACAGATAGCAAAAGGTGAGGTCGCTAATGCTGATAAAGACAATGCAAACTGCTATTAGTAAGGTCGCAGCAAAGGATGAAGACATTATAACTATAGCTCGTCTGGTTTATCGTAATGCACTTATTCAGAGTTTGCTGAAAAGACAAAGTCAGTAGGATGGACTCTGGATAAGGCTTTGGATGAGATAAAAAGCTGAAACTACTAGAAGCAAACGATGCATATCGTCACCTTCAGGACAGATTATCTATGCAAAAGGCGATTATGCAAAGGCTTATACTGAGTTTGAAGCATTGACAAAGACCAAGTTCAATAATCCAGAATCTTTACTTAGAGATGGCGCAGAGCCGTCAGCATTTGGGAGCTAATGATCAAGAGATTCTTTGACTTACTTAATAAGAGTATCGAACTATGTGATACACCATACGTATCTACTTCTGCTCCATATTTTTATACACGTGGTCAGCAATTAGAGAAGATGGGAGGTATCGTAAGGCTGTTCAGGATTATTATACCTATGAATATTTTTAACCAAGGGCGTCTTGGTGCAGCTTTTCTATTATATGCGTGAACAGTGTGAGGTGAAGGGACGTCATGGCAGCAAGCTCTGCAAGATATTCTTATTGCTTCACAACTGACCCTAAAAGAAGCTTTATATCCAACAGAGGCAGGTAGCCTTTTGTTACGTCCAACAAGTGTGATGCTGCATCAGTGCTGCTCAACAGGCAATTCAACTCGACGCCTCAACCTGATGCCCATCTTATTCTTGGTATTGCACAATGTGAAAGTAAACAAAAGGAAGAAGGCCTGTAAGAATATTCAAAAGGCTAAGGAACTTGGCACACACAAGCTGATACCTCTTACAGAAATACAAATAAATTTACCAGATAGGTTTATTGTCACAAAAATTTGGGGAATGGAATTTGGTAGAATCGAATTAAATCTGTACCTTTGCACCCGCATGATGGTTCCGTAGCTCAGTTGGATTAGAGCAACAGCCTTCTGCTGTGGGTCTTGGGTTCGAACCCCAACGGAATCACTGAGTAAAGTTAGAAGAGGAATATCCTTGCGTGATATTCTTTTGTTTTGATTATTAGTATATTATATCACCATGAGCAAAGGAGTTAATATTGTTAATGATAGATATTGTTTTCATTAATCTGCGCTTTCCTACTGATAGTTACTTTTATTTACCGATATTTACCGTTATTTACTTATCTTTGTACTCATAAAGATGCTTAATATAGTGATTTAACGATTTACGAAAATTCCATGTCATATAATGAGTTCTAAGAATAAAATAAGTAATACAGAAACAAATTAAAGAACGCGGTTTATAATAAAATTACTTGATATGATTTTAGAATAAGTTACAAAAACTTTTAATGGATTTTTGATTAAGATAAGCTGTTATGGATTGGTTTCAAATAAAAGAAATATTTATATTATACTCATGATGATTATGTCAGAGATATACTGCTCTACATCTTGAAAAAGGCTCATTGACAGATATTTATAACTATATCTGTAATACTGTCTGTTTTCTATTGAAGATAGACTTAATGGTTTTTGCAGAGGAATAGAGGACAATATTTGTAATAAAGTACTACTATTCTTAGATAAACGACCTGTTATTAGGGTGGTACTAAACTATACGAACTGTTAGAAATGGATATTGATGCAAGATATGTAGATAATTTGGATATTCATAATAAGATATGTGAATTCTTCACAGCTTTATCTTTCGTTTGATAGATGATAATATTTTTATTAGACAATATTATTAAGGAAAAACCCCTGGGTAATTTGATATCAATCCCAAACATCGCCCCAAATAATAGAAGATACTCTAAGTTTACAACAAGCTACTTTAACAGAATATTAAGTTTCTTTCCAGAACGCAAGTCGTTATAAAGTAGCATATAAGGAGGCTTACTTGACATCTAATTAATTCCCTTTATGTTCTATATTACTCGCACATGTCGTGCTGTTGCTCCGCACGTATTGTGTTGATGGTAAGCACTCAATCGTGTTGATGGCAAAATAGCATGCGATCCATTGTCAGATGAGCTCAGTTTATTGATAGGAAAATACTTTGCTGTCACTACTATAACCTAAAGTTCTCATCTAACTCATTAGTTTGCAGAAGGATTGAAAAGAAATATTAAAAAGTGACAGTAAATTAAAACAAAACTATTCTTGCAAGATATGTAACAGTTTTTGTTGTTAGATATATCGAAAGACTCGAATTTATTATGTCTATCAAACATTAATAAAAGTGTTATTTATTTCTCTCATCTTTTAATATTAATTGCATACAGAAAAACCTCATCAGGGTGTTCAGCAGCATATTTTTGGATTCGAAAGGACTGACAGTCATATCATAAAGTTGAGGAACAGGAAGGTTCAGTTTCAATCTTCGGGCTCTATTGAATCATTTTTGGTCCATTACTTGGTTCTATACTGATATTGAGCGGTAAGCACTGAAAGAACATGCGTGTTAGATTGTCCAATTACATAGTTGCGCCCCTTCTTGTCTTTGCCCAGAAGGGTAGGGAGGCAGTCACGACTGTCAGGTGCGCCACCTTTGGAATCTTGCATGAACGAGTGAACCCAAAGAAGACAAAAAGGTCAATCTGACTCACAAGTGCTTTTAGACACCATTCCTCCCCTGATCTTACGAGGCCAAGATATAATAAATGGTACAGCTGTTCCACCCTCAAAGGCACTATATTTATTGCCACGGAAAAGGGCCAGCAGGGACTATGACCATTGAGAAGTTCTTCTGCACCATCCTGATATCCATCATCTACTATCAGGACCGTTATCACTTGTAAGAAAATAATAAGCGTATTGTTATCTATCTTTAGTTCATGCAGTTTCTTCATTAACTGACCAACAGTCCAGTCAAACTGAACTGATAGCGTCACCCCTCACTCCCATTAGATTTTTCCACGGAAACGTTCGTGAGGGAAGCGGGGACATGAATATCATTTGTTGCGAAAATACATAAAGAATGGTTCTTTTTGTGGTTTTCAATAAATTTAATTGCGTGTGTAAGTATTGAGTCAGCAAGGTTCTCATCTTTCCAAAGTGCCTTTCCTCCACCTTTCATATAGCCATTCTACCAATTCCATTAACAATAGACATGTCATGTCCATGACTCGAACGCATATTATAAAGAAGTTCAGGGTTCTTACGTCCTGTAGGTTCACCTTCAAAGTTTCGTACATAGGAGACTTCTATTGGGTGAGCCGGGTCATAGTTTGCAACCGAACCATTCTCTATAAAGACACATGGGACACGATCTGCAGTAGCAGCCATAATATAATGATAATCAAAGCCGAGGTCACCTAACGACTCTGACAAAGGTGCATTCCAATCTTGTTCACCACCTTTATCACCCAGTCCAAGATGCCATTTCCCTATAGCACAAGTAGCATATCCACGACTTTAAACATATCAGCCATCGTAAACTGACTCGGTTTTATAATCATACCAGCGTTACCAGCTGCTACATCTGTACCCTCTCGACGCCAAGCATACTCACCTGTAAGAAGTGAATAGCGAGAAGAGTACTTGTTGCCGCGACAGCATGTCCATTTGTAAAACGTATACCTGAATGTGCAAGTTTATTAATATTAGGCGTTTGAACATTCTTGGCACCATAACACTCTAAATCACCATAGCCAAGGTCATCTGCCAATATAATAATTACATTTGATCTATCAGTAGTTGTTTCCACGTGTTTGGACTAATGCATTTTGACCAGTTCCTAGTGCAGAAGACACCAAGGCTATTGTCAAGAGTTTTTGTTCCATTTTTCTCTTAGTTTACAATTAGGTAAATGTTTGGACTTTATAGATGTCATTTATAAGAGAATAGTATTCAAAATATATACCTTCTTCCCAGATTTTAGCGACCACAAAGAAAGCAAAAATAATTGAATTAATCAAATTTTCGATGTATAAATAACCTCAATATTATAGTTGAAATAGGTCTCGTTAATGCTAATAGAGTATATAAAGGAAAAGTGGATTATTAACGAAAAATCTTAATCTTACTATAAACATAACATATTTACACATATATCAAAAATAACAATTTTTATTAATAAAATATTGTTGTAAACATATAATAAAAATAAAATAACTATTATAAGGTATTAAGTTAGATAGCAATAAAAGAAATACTTTATATCCTCTTGCAAATAATTAAGTTATTATTAAAGCTAATATTATATGGTTTTGTCTATATCAGAATATAATTTTTATATTAAGATAGATTAAGTTTTTGTTTAAACTTAAAATAAGAAATTTATAGAATGTGTATGAAAATACGGTATTTTTTCGTATCTTTGCAGCACAACTTAGGATAATAAATAGCGAAAAAAAGTATGTCATATCAATTCTCAAAGTACGAAACACACTACCGAAATCTTACTTATTTAGGCGTTCCTATCATTATCGGACAATTAGGAAATCTTATTCTTAATTTTGCCGATACGCTTATGATAGGTCATCATAGCACGAAAGAATTGGCTGCAGCGGCATTTGTTAATAATATGTTCACGCTGGTTATTATATTTGCAATTGGTTTTACGTATGCTATTACAGCGCTTGTCGGAATTTTATATGGTCAAGATAAGACGCATCGTATTGGTGAGATAATGAAGAGTGCTACAGCAGCAAATACCTGTATGGCTATACTTTTGTCTACTATTATGATTGTTCTTTATCTGAATATTCACCGATTAGGACAGCTAGAAGAGTTATTGCCTCTCATTCGTCCTTACTTCTTATCCAGCTTGTTTCTCTTCCTTCGTTTGTTGGTTTAATACTTTTCGTCAGTTTACAGATGGTATTACGGATACAAAAGGTAGCAATGTGATTCTTGTTGCAGGAAATGTAATGAATATCTTTGGTAATTGGATACTTATATAGATCATTTGGGCTTTCCTGAGACTGGGTTTGATTGGTGCTGGCTCTCTCACTATGATATCACGTATTGTGATGGCAATCGTAATGGTTGGCATCTTCTTCAGTAAGAAATATAGAGAATATAAGAAGGGATGGAGTATGGGATCGATGCAGTATACTGATTTTAAGAAAATTACCGTTCTTGGTATTCCATTAGCACTACAATGTGTAATGGAAACGGCTGCCTTTTAGCCTTTCAAGTCTAATGGTTGGTTGGTTTGGAACAGAATCATTGGCAGCTCATCAGGTTATGTTAACTATTTCTCAGTTGGGCTATATAGATTTACTATGGATTAGCAGCAGCGGTGGCAGTACGTATCAGTAACTTTATGGGACAGCGTGACTATCTTGCTGTAAGACGAACAGCAACGGCAGGGAATTCATTTAGTCTTCTTGCTTGCCATACTAACTTCTGTGCCAATCTTCATTTGCCGTCATATCATTGGTGGACTTTTTCACGATAATGTAAACGTTATTTCAATGGTATCTATGACGATTATCCCATTTATGATTTATCAGTTTGGTGATGGATTGCAGTAATTATGCCAATGCGATGCGTGGTACAGCCAATGTACGTCCGCTACATTTGGATTGCCTTCATATCTTTCTTCATCGTATCATTTACCTTTTAGGGCTATCTCTTCGGAGTGGTCATGAACAATCAGTTGGTTGGTGTTTGGTTTGCCTTTCCATTCGGTCTAACGTTTCAGGAGTACTTTACTATATTTACTATCAGAAGGGATTGAAGAAGATTGAAAGACTCTTCATCTTCAAAATAAAATAATAGAAGTAAAAGGCAGTAATAAGTAATGAAAATATTCATCAACTTATTACCGCCTTTTTGTTTATCATCTTTCTATAGACGACAAAGTATCACATGAAAAGTTTACTCTGTGTAATGAATAGCCTCCATAAATCGTTTAATAACCTCAGGCTTACCAGTATGTTTTGCCTTTATCTTCTGAAATCTTACGTTTCATTATAGAAATGTGACTCCGTAATCTTTACAGCAACCAACCCTAATAACAATATTCATTGGTTTTACATGAGGAAGTCATTGGTAAAGTGAGTACCAATACCAAATGAGGGCTCACACGATTTTCAGCATAGCGCTGTATCTCAATAGCCTTATCCGTATCTAAGGCATTTGAAAATAGCACCTGCTTATCACGTGCATCAATGCCAAAAGAGTTGTATTTAGCAATAATCTTTTCTAATTGCTCAAAATTATCACCTGAGTCTATACGTAGTCCCTTGAATTGATTAGCAAAATCTTCTGAGAAGTTATAAGAGAATATATCCCATCCAAATGAATCGTAAAGGTAAGTTCCCAATGCGCCACGATAAGTTCTACGCCATGCTTCCATTGCCATATAGTTTGCCATCTGAGGGCCAAACATACCGCCAATAGCACAGATAAACTCATGTGCCATAGTACCAACAGGCATAAGATTATACTTCATGGCAAGGTGAATATTGCTTGTCCCAACAAAGCGTCCCTTCCATTCACGACTCTCATAGCAATCCTTCATTGCGCGAACAGCAGTATCTTCTGCTGTAAGACTTTGTCATCAGACGACGTACCGAAAGTCTGAGAAGACACATCCTGCTTCAAGTAGTCGTTCTGTTTTACGATATGTCTTATCATAAAGTAGTTGATAATCAAACTCCTGAGCCTGTTCAGTTAAAACATATAGAATAGCTCTGAGATGATAGCAAGAACCTTTACTTCAATAAAAATAGTATCAGCCCATAATCCTTCAAACTCAATATGAAGATGTCTATCCTCATCCTGCCATACCTTCACCCATTCATGTGAAAAGCGGAAACCACGAAGGTATGTAAAAACCACTCTGGAAGATAATAGCATTTCTGTCGGAGAAAAATTTATTTCTTCGTCGGTAATAACAACCGACCCAGTAACTTTATCTGATGTTCTACTTCATGCGCGAAACCTTTTGGATAAACTGTATCATCACGGTCAACAAAATGATAGCAAAACATGTGCGTGGATAGTTATCAATGACAGTACAGCACATTGTAAGCTTGTAAAGGTCATCGTCTGTAAAGTGATTAATAATTTGTCTCATCTTATTGTTATTGAATTCAGACATCAAAAATTATAAAAAGATATGGAAAGACAAAGGTTTTATAAAAAAGATGGTTTAATACTGCACCGTCTCCTATAACTATCAGTCGTCCTATTTCTACCCAAAGACAAAAATCTGGCTGTATACCATTTTCGATTTTGCTGTCATTTCTATCACTCTATTCTGCTTTTTAATCTACTGATTATAAACTAATTAAACAAAGTGTTAAAGTGATAGCAACTAAAATTAAAACTTAATTAGGGATTTTGATGCTTTTCGCTTGGTTACATTTACACGCACAACGCACCCTATCCTTCCCTGTTTTCCCATAATCTAAAGACACATTTACAAAATAAAGTTGTATATTTGCAGTTGGTATGCCTATGACCTGCTTGATCCAAACTGATGGTGGAACCATCCTGATGCTGGTGAAACGGATATGACCTCATGATGCGGCAGGTAACCTCCTGACGAAGCTCACGGCAGAACTTAGGGAAGTCGATATCTGAAGGGTTACATCTCTTACACCTACGACTTCGAACGGCTTCACGAGGTGCTTTATCCCGAAAATCTCTTCAACCGTGTTACTTATACCTATGGTAAAGCTGGCGATAAGTATAACCGTGCTGGTCGTCTTGCCCTCGTAGAGGATGCGAGTGGCGGTGAAGCCTACTACTACGGTCGACAGGGTGAGGTGACGAAGACCGTCCGTACAGTCATGGCGAGTGTGGCGGATATCCAGGACTTATGTCTATGGTGCTACGTATGATGAGCTGGAACCGTGTGCAGACGATGACTTACTCCTGATGGCGAAGTGGTTACTTATCACTACAATGCTGCTGGACAGGTTGAGAGTCTTACGAGCAATAAACAGGGACGTCAGAGCGTTATTGTTGACAGGATAGGTTACGACAAGGAGGGTCATACGGTCTATAGCAAAACTGGTAATGGCACGGAGACAACCTATACCTACGATAAGCAGCGTGAACGTCTGCAGGTGATGAACCTTACAGCGGATGGTCAGACTGTGATGGAAAATAGGTATCGCTATGATGCTGTGGATAATATCCTCGGTATTACGAATGCTGCTAACCCAACGTCGCTTACAAAACTCAACAAGGCGAAGCTGGGAGGAAGGAGTTCGCATACGTATGAGTATGACGAGCTGAACCGCCTTATTCATGCAAGCGGTAAAGCAAAGCATGCATCGTATGATATGGTGATGTCGTTCGGACGGATGAGTGAGCCGCTCACTCAAAAGGTACAGAAGGTGGACTCAACGACAACTGCGAAGTCTTATAACTTTGCTTATAAGTACGAGGACAGTAACCATCCGACGGCTCCAACGCAGATTGGTCACGACCATTACACATACGATGCCAACGGTAATCCAACGCTGGTAACGAACGACTCTACAAATACTACCCGTGAGATGTAGATAGAGTTGACAAGCCTCATGACTCAAAAATAGGACAAGAACATGTTCATTTGAAAAATGGTGGTGCTGTGAATATAGATGGCACTATTAAAGAAGGTAAATCAAAGGTTAAATGAAAAACCTGAAAAAGGCTTTAGGTTGGAGGATATAAAGTTTAATTTAATATGGATACAAACGTAGAAAGAAATACATAGGTGGATTAAGAGATTTTCACTTTCTGACGATATTTATACAGATTGTCATATAACTGATGTAATGAAATACAAAAGAAGAGATTGGTTGGAGTTTTTCAATCCTCGATATAGTACGGAATTTATTAAAAGTGAAGAATATAACGAATTTATCATACACAGCTTTTCTTTATAAGAGGAGAAAATCATCCAGAAACGTTAAAGTTAAAGCATGATAGACAAATGGACTCCTCCTTTTTATTATTCTATCAATAGAATAGAGTTTTCAGAAGACTATTTTGCTGCAAAAATCTTTCAGAGATGTTGCACAAAAGTTTTTGACTTTGGCAATATGCAAGAAGGATAGATTTTTCTGCAAATGTCTATATAACTCTCAATTAAGAATTCTGGTTACTCCAATCTCTTGGAATGACCCAAGCATCCTGATGACCCACGGCTGGTTAGGATTAAAGCGAGCTGGACTTAGTTGAACATGGCGATGAATACTGAGTCCTGAAATAAATTACATGAAGTTGTTAAGCATGCTGCAAAAGTGATATTCAGGTATTTCTAATTTCGACATAGGAGGAAACTGAGGTGAATTTTCAGTATAATAATATTCAAGGCTCTGGTACAACAACGAAGTGCATGAATTTGGTCATGGATTAGGGTTGATACCTGATAGGGACTTTCGAAAGAAAGGGCAACCTGAATAATGGCTCCAAGAAATACTCTTGTAGATCCTAAATACCAGTATAATCTGAAAGCAAAAACTGATTCACGTAACGGAGGAACTCTGAATCCAGCAAAGAGAAAAAGTTACACAAGAAGATATTGACAATTTAAAATTAATAAATTACATTTTAGGGATGGGAAAGCATATCTCGGTCACGCCACTTAAATTTTTGATGGCATTGTATTATGGATATTTTTCTTGGCTTATTCTTTGCAGTAATCGTGTAAATCTATATTGATTCTAACCAAATAGTGGGATGTTGGCATTTAGAAGATGAGAGTGGTGCCTTATGTTATAATCAACTAACATTCTATAGGACTCAACAGCAATAGTTGATAATAAAATAGATACGGTTATGTATTTTAGATATAAAATAATAAATGATACATTATGTCTAAGAGATATAGATAATCGTATACAATCGGAGTTATCAATTCCTTGAATTCACGTGAACTGCTATTTGATAATTTCGAGAAAAAGCATAAAATGAAAATATATTAGGGTTAAAATGGATACTAAAGATTTGGACAGCTCTTTTGTTAAAAGAATTTATCCCAATTGAAAATAGTAAAAATATTTATATGGTATAATAAAATAAGGAAATGTAGATTTATTAAAAATAATAAGTCTTCTTGCGTTTTGTATTATATATGCTTGTAAAGACTCAAGTTAATAAAATAGACCTTAATGAGGCAGGCGAGTATGTTTACTCAGTTACTCATAATCAACAGAATAGCATTCTAATTTATAGTCAGGATGGTGATGGGTGTTATTCAATAGAAAGAAAAGAAACAAACACAAGGTGCTTATTATATAAACATTAAAAGATATTTCAGATGACTATTTCGTGTTAAGTGGATGTCTGTTGAAGTTGATACAGTTCATACACATAAGATTATTTTGAAACCAAAGTAAAAATTATGACACAATAGTATCACTTCTAGTAGGTTCCGCCTGATACAATTCATGTTTATGTAGATTACAGCGAAGAATGATCAAGAGGAAAAAGCATCAAACATGTGAAACACCATACTAAATAAAAATTTGAAATTATCTATTATAAAATGTTTCTTACGGAAAAACGAGATTCTGCATGAGGGTTATGAGTAAGCAGCAGGGCATTGCCCTGGTGTACCTGCCACAATGAGGGGCGCGTATGGTGATCCCGAGAATACAAAACAAGGATATAACTCTATCATTGGCACACTCGGTAACCGCGATGTGCCACAGGGTTGGATTCAGACTCACACCCTAATACCACACACGAATACCAGCGGTCCACCTGTAAAGCTGGAACGACCCGAGCAACCCTGATGACCCACGGGCTGGTTATGGTTACATTCCTAATGACACAACGAAAGAGGAAACCTTCTTCTATCACAGTGACTACCCGTCAGCACGTCTACATCACAGATGATAAAGCCAACATCACGCAATATGATGCTTACTTGCCATACGGTGAACTGTTGTTGATGAGCATAGCAGCAGTGAGGACATGCCGTATAAGTTCAATGGCAAGGAGATGGATGCAGAAACGGGTCTGTACTACTATGGTGCGAGATATATAGAATCCCTATGACTAGTCTGGCGTTTTGAGTGGATCCATTGGCAGAGAAGTATGCAGAAAGTATGGGTGGATATGTGTATACGCTGGATAATCTGAGTGAAGTTAGTGGATACTGATGGACGTATCGTAAATTATCCGAAGAATCAACGTACAAAAAGGACAAAAGTATATTATAAAAAAGTTGTTGTCTCATCTCCACATGGTTCATCCACAGCTCAAGCAATTATGACCTTTTGCGACATCTATATTATTGTTTTTAGGGTGCTGATGATGCTAGCTAGGTATTGGAACTGTGGATGATATAGTCAATACCAATAGCTAGGCTTAGTCGAGCTCGGAGCGTACGTCTATAATGAGTTTGTAGAGTGCAGATAGCAGTCCCAAAGAGTCTATCTTCTCAGTTGCAGAGCATACAAAAGGTGCTGAGAAACAAATCAACTATAAGCACACTGCTCATCGAGCCGGATCTTCATATGGACAGAATCGAAATAGTAACCGGGGAGACAAAAATAAAAAATATCAAAAGAAAGCAAATCCAAATAAACGTAAAAATGGGAAGTAATGGTTTCTTACTGCAAGAGAGACAAACGAATAGATGAAAGATTGTCACTTCTTAAAAGCTGAATCACAATGGGACAATCTAAACTGTTCTTAGTAAAATGTCATATTATAATGAGATCATTCTTTTTACGGAACTATCCAATGTTTGTACTAAGTTGGAACAATTGGAAGAAGCATATGAATATTCACGAAAAGCGTTTGAGTTGAATTCCATGCAGACTACTTGCGTTAAGTATAATTATATATTTGCATTTGAACTTGAATAGGCTAGATGAAGCTTTTGTCATTATTAAACAAATTAAAGCGTGTTAGTACAATACATATAACCTATAGTGAAATCGGGAGAAGGTTTAAAATGGGCTAAATCTATAAAGAATGACACGAAATATCTTGAAGGGAGTATATATCTAGGTTTATTGACTAGCCCAAAATGTTTCACTCACATTTAAGGAATAGAAGAAGAGGAATATATAGTGATTTTACTAAAGGCAAGTTATGAAGAAAAATTAATGAGTGCCTACACCATCCAAAAGCCATGGGGGTGAAACAATGCTGAGACCAAAAATGATGCCCTAGGCCACACGGCAGAGAGCTATACCGATGCTAAAGGCAGGAACAGAGAGACCGTTCAGCATGCAGGAGGTGAGAACATCACCGTCAGCTATGCCTACGACCCCGTTAATCAGGTAACGACAGTTACCCATCCCAATAGCCATACTACTACTTACGAGTATGACGAGCTGGGCAGAAAGCTAAAGGTGAACCATCCTGATGCAGGCGAAACGGATATGACCTATGACCTCGGCAGGTAACCTCTAGCCAGCTCACAGCCAATCTTAAAAGAGTATCTCCCGAGAAAGGTACTCATCACCTATCACCACGACTTTGGCGTCTAAAGGAAATCCTCTACCCCAAGAACCCTTCAACCGTGTTACGTACACATCTACGGACAGGCGGGCGACAAATATAGGGTTCATCAGAATTTGGAGTGATAGATATAATCAACGTTGTCGTAGAAGATAACAAACTCCATTATAACAGCTTTATATAAAAGGATTTAACGATGTCGCACGTCAGTTCGGCAACGCCGACTTTAGAAAAAGCTTGAATTATGATTTTTGTTTTTATAAAATGGCTTTTTATAGGCTTTTAGTGGAGGCTATTACTTCGTAACTATATGAATATAAGAGCTTATGGTTTCATCACTCCAAATTTCGAAGAACCCTTTTCAATGCTAAACTTATCCCTGACTCAAGTAAAGATAAGTAAATATCGGTACACCAAATTGCATAAAAACAATAAGAAACGCTATTTTTGGGGTAAACAGAAATTGATAAAAACAACATAAATAGCTGATTATCAAAACAAAAGAGAGTAACAAATATAGTTACTCTCTTTTTGCTACTCAGTGATTGCATGGGGCTCGAACCCATGACCCCAACATTAAAAAGTGTGTGTGCTCACCAGCTGAGCTAGCGAATCTCTCATACTTTTTATAAAGCGAGTGCAAAGGTACAAGATTTTCTGATAAATCCAAATTTTTATAACTTTTCTTTTTGCCTTTTATTGACACACGCCCAAGTGATGAACTTACTATACATGATGAATGTAGAAGCGACTAGAGTAGGCATAAACTCTTTTCTACTTTGGTAAAAGTAATAAAACTTACCTAAATTACGCTTTATTTATAAAGTCACATCATACCTGTATCTATTTTAGCTTTTCAACTAAATACTTACCTGTAAGGCTCTGCCACAATGAGCAACTTCTTCGGCGTAGCAGCTATTACGAGGTTTCCACTTATCCACCTCCATCAGGACCAAGATCGATGACATGGTCAGCACACTTTGATGACATCGAGGTTATGTTCGATGACTAATATCGTATGTCCACGTTCGATGAGCGCATTGAAAGCATGCAGTAGGCGATCGATATCATGGAAGTGTAGACCCGTTGTTGGCTCATCAAAGATGAAGAGTGTTGGTTCTTGCTGTTCCTGTCCGATGAAGTAGGCGAGTTTCACACGTTGGTTCTCACCACCAGAGAGGGTAGAAGAACTTTGTCCGAGTTTGATGTAACCCAATCCAACATCTTCCAAACGGTTTAATCTGTTTGACAATCGCTTTGCGTTTGTGCTCACTGAAGAATTGAATAGCCTCAGAGACAGTCATGTTCAAGACGTCGTTGATATTCTTACCTTGGAACTGTACGTCAAGAATCTCACGCTTAAAGCGTTGTCCGTGACACTCCTCACACTCTAAGACAAGGTCTGCCATAAACTGCATCTCCACTGTAATGACACCTGCACCCTTACATTCTTCGCAGCGTCCTCCCTCAGTGTTGAATGAGAAATACTGTGGTGTAAAGCCCATCTGCTTTGATAGCTGCTGGTCTGCAAATAGCTTTCTTATTTCATCGTATGCCTTTACGTATGTGGCGGGGTTAGAGCGTGTACTCTTACCGATAGGGTTCTGATCTACAAACTCAACGTGTTTAATCTGCTTCCAGTCACCTCCAAGAGAAGAATATTCACCTGGTGTGTCGGCAACCTCATCCAAATGGCGTTTGAGGGCAGGGTAGAGTATACCTTTCACAAGGGAAGACTTTCCGCTACCACTGACTCCTGTCACTACAGTAAAGACATTCAGAGGGAACTTTACGTCAACACCCTTAAGATTATTCATGCGTGCTCCCTTCAATTCTATCGCCATATTCCATGGTCGACGACTTGTAGGTGTTTCGATAACTTCCGTTCCTGTGAGGTATTTAATGGTATATGAACGAGGGTACTGCTCTAATAATTGCTGTGATTGAGCATTCTTTTTTTCTTTAATGTCTCCCTCTATTCGCTTGATATCAGATACTTTACCTTCGAATACAATCTCTCCGCCAAGTCTACCTGCATCTGGTCCAACGTCAATCAAGTAATCAGCAGCACGCATAATTTCCTCATCATGTTCCACGACAACCACCGTGTTTCCTAATGCCTGAAGTTCTTTCAGTACGTGAATGAGGCGGTCTGTATCTCGACTATGCAAACCAATGGAAGGTTCGTCAAGTATATAGAGAGAACCAACGAGGGAAGAACCAAGGGAAGTTGTGAGATTGATGCGTTGACTCTCACCACCACTCAATGAGTTTAGATTGGCGGTTAAGGGTGAGGTAGCCCAATCCTACATCTAAAAAGGAACTGCAAACGACTTGTTATTTCGGTCATCAATCGCTTACTGACTTCCTTTTTCATGCTCTGTTAGTTTTCAGATTGTCAAACCATTGTTTAAGGTTGATGATTGGCATATCAACGAGGTCGGTGATAGCCATACCACCTATCTTCACCCATGTAGCTTCTTTCTTTAGCTTCGTGCCATGGCAGTCTGGGCAAACTGTTTTGCCACGATAACGGCTGAGCATGACACGGTATTGAATCTTGTATTGGTTCTCTTTCAGCATTTGGAAGAAGGTATCAATACAGATACGGTCGTGAATGTCTTTCTTTCTTTCGCTTGGTAGACCCTTCCAAAGACTTTCTTTCTCTGCCTTTGTTAGCTCAAAATAAGGCTTAAAGATAGGGAAGTTGTCTTTTTGCAGCACGTCTGCAGAACTCATCTTTCCATGCTGCCATCTTCTCGCCGTGCCAACATTGTACACAGCCATCATAGACAGAAAGAGACGAGTCAGGGATAACTAACTTCTCATCGATTCCGATGACACGACCAAAACCCTCACAAGTCGGGCATGCACCGAGGGGAGAATTGAACGAAAACATGTTGTCGTTCGGTTCTTCAAAGCGTATGCCGTCTGCTTCAAAACGCGTAGAGAAATCATAGGTAAGCTTAGCTGGCAGAATCATTAACTGCATATTGCCGTCGCCCTCATAAAAAGCGGTCTCGCATGAGTCAGTGAGTCGGGTCAGTGTATCTTTGGAGTTGTCAACTGACAAACGGTCAATAACGAGATAGATATTCTTTGCTTTATCCTTTGCCGTGCTTTTATTGTCATCATCAGCAGGGTTTTGTTCAAGCCAGTCTTCTATGCGGATAAAGTCATTATCTACATAGATACGTGCATAACCTTCCTGCATCTCCATCTCAAGTTGGTTCTGTATGCTTCGTCCTTCAACGATGTGAAGAGGAGCAAGGATACAGAACTTTGTTCCTTCTGAGTAGGACATGACTTTCTCAATGACGTCTTCAACGGAATGATGCTTTACCTCCTCGCCAGATACTGGACTGAAAGTCCTACCAATGCGAGCATAAAGAAGACGGAGGTATTCGTATATTTCGGTAGAAGTGCCCACTGTTGAGCGTGGATTACGTGATATAACCTTTTGCTCAATGGCGATAGCAGGGGGGAGTCCTTTGATGAAGTCGACCTCAGGCTTGGACATTCTGCCTAAAAACTGACGGGCATAAGCAGAAAGACTTTCCACATATCGGCGTTGTCCTTCAGCATAGAGTGTGTCGAAAGCAAGCGATGACTTGCCCGAACCTGATACGCCAGTAATGGCAACAAATTTACCTTGAGGGATTCTTACATCTATATTTCTTTTAGGTTGTTAACCTTAGCTCCTTTTTACCTCAATATATTTATTCATATTTCTTTCAACTTTATTCTACATTTATCCTTACATACTCTTAAAAAGAGATTTAAAGGGATTAATCGCAATATGCAAAAATTACAAAAAAACTTTGGTTCTTTCTGATATTTACTTTATATTTGCAAGCGATATTTGATTTTAAAAGAACACAATTATGAGAGTTAAGAAATTATTGGTTATTGCTTTGTTGGCCCTTCCAATGATGGGTATGGCACAAAGCTCATATGAGCAGATAGGTGAATCTGCAAGCATTACACAGTTTGAAAACAAGCAGAATAGCGCAGCTTACCAGCAATGGTTGAGCCAGTATGAAGAGTGTGGTCGTCAGATCAATGCAATATCTGAGCAGTACCAGCGTGAGGTTGAGAAGCGTGGCTATCCAAAGAAGAAGACTGTCAAGGCTAAGATGGCACTTGTAAATCAGTATATCAGTTTGTTGCAGCAGCAGCGTGATTCACCAGAACTGAATCAGGGTGTTGATCTTGACAAGGTGAATAGTAAGATTACTATGTGGCAGGAACAGCTTGAAGGTTTGGCTGCTTTGCTGAAGAAGATTTAAATCGTATTATATTGTAATATTAAAAGAGCTGTAACCGCTTTGGCAGTTACAGCTCTTTTTTTGTTTTATTGCTCTTCACCATCAGTGTTAAGCAGAATCTTTTATTTCCTTTCTTTGCTTCGAAATAAGGTGGTTCATCTCTTAGCGATATACTGTCATAGATGAAAGGTGCAATAATAGTATCCTTACCGTCAGGAAGTATCAAAGCCAAGTTTACCATCTAATTGGGCTATGAGCGGCATTGTTAGTAAGTCGTCAACATAGACATAACAAGTACGAAGGAACTCATACTTTCGGTTCAACGAGTGTACGTCCTCTGTGATCGAGAATACCAAACTTCCCTTTTCGTTCGATAACCCTCATGATACTGAATATAAATCTCACGTATAAGGTTCAGATACTTCACCATCTTTCGTTTATCGTTGACCAATGTTACGAGGTAATCGAAGGTGTCAGAGTAGTTTGCCATAGCACGAGCTAAGACAATCTTCATGTCTAATCCTTTGATAACCTTGCGGTTCAAGTCGATGTATCGTGCAATAGCAGCCTCCTTTTCCTTCATCGGTAGGTCTTTCAGATGCTCTTCAAAAGCGTAACATCTGTTGTTTGCTGCCGTGCATGGCTTTGATGTATCTATGTATCTGTCGCCCCATTTCGATGCACACGAAATGGCGAATCTGCTGCTCCTCTATAGGGTCAGCGTATTCCTGGTTGAAGTTGTCTTGCGTAATCATGGGCTTTTTCTCCTTTGTTTTTGCCAAAGATACTGACTTTTTAATAGTTCTACCAAGGAATTAAAAAGAATTTAATTCAAATGTTTTTTAAATGCCTTTATTTTTCGATCTTTGAGACTAAAAGGTGAAGCTCAACATCTTTACCAAATGGAGCAAGGGACAGTCCTGCCATTTTGAAGTGTTGCTTTGCAAAATGGAATACCTATAATCGTGATGGCAAGGAGGATACCAAAGAAGATGTGGGTAAGACATGCCCATAAAACCACCAAAGATAATCCAAATGATATTGAGTGGAATGGTGATACAGCCTGAAAGACTTTCTCCATCTCTCACTTCTGCCCCAAAAGGCCATAGGCACAAGAGTCCGAGCTTGAATGTTTGTACTGCAGCTGGTATGCCGATAATGGTGATGGCAAGTGCTAAACTACCTGTAAAATAACCGATAGCAGCCTCTAATCCGCCAAATATCCACCAAATAATGTTTCCAAGAATACGCATAAATTATTGTTGAATTAAGATGTTAAAGTGCAGAGGACTCCTCTGCTTGAAATGTTATAAGGTAAGTTTCGAATCTAATTCTACCAACATCTTGCTTTCGTTTCAGCATCATGTTGTGTGGTGCAGAGCGTCCGCACCATTGGTGCGAACCATTAGCACCATTGGTGCGGAGCATCAGCACGTCGCTTGAAGATAAGAAGAAAGATTCGTTATGGTCGTTACATTATATGTATAAGATGCTAATGAACTAACCCTATGTGGAGCTATGTTGAATAGATAACATAAATCGTTTATAACGATTATATGATGTCTGTAATTTCCTCTAATGTCTTCCGCTTCTTCTCATTCGTTGGGCAGTCGTTAGCTATGTGACCGATAGGAATGATGGCAACAGGCTCAAAACCTGTATATGGAAAGGTCTCTTTCAGTTTGGCTACATTAAAGTTACATACCCAACAACTACCTAAGCCTCGCTCTGTTGCAGCTAAGCAAAGATGTTCTGTTGCAATAGCAACATCAATATCACCATGCTGCTTGTTATCTTCTTGGCGTATCCAGTTGTTGTCAACCTCACGCATACAAATGATGTAGAGCGGTGCCGACTTGAACCATTCGCGGTCGTAGCATTCTTGTAGCTTCTTGCGTGCCTCATCCGACTTCACTATAACAAACTTCCATGGCTGTTTGTTGACAGCCGATGGTGCCATACGTGTCACCTCAAGGATATATTGTAAGTCCTCTTCTGATACAGGAGTGTCACTATACTTTGCGTACAGAAAAGCGCTTTTTAGATAGTTCTAATATGTTCATAATCTGATAAATATAAGCTTTCCAAGTGGATTTAGCTATGAAGTGTTTTGTTGTTTATACTCTCGCTATAAGGGGTTCTACTTATTGTAACTCCTCTTTATAATATAGTATTGCCTTAATGGCAATCTGTTCAGCTTCCTCGATGGTGCAATTTAGTCTTCCACCTGATGCGTCAGCGTGACCACCACCATTGAAGAATTTTGCTGCCATGGGTTGACAGTGGAAGCCATTGCAAGAACGAAGACTCACGAGTACGGTCTTAGGCTTTCTCAGTATCTTCTCGTAATGAGATACTTAGTTTAAGTCCTTTAATCTGCTGTGGAATATTAACAAGTCCCTCCATGTCTCCCTTGATAAAATGGAATTGTGCCATCTCTTCTTTTGTTACAGTATAATAGGAAGCGTGTAATTCCTCAATCACCTTCATCTTGTTGAGGATGATGTGTGCACGGAGGCGGAGGGCATTGGTAGAGTAGTTGTGGAATACACGGTTATAAATCTCGTCCTTGTCAATATTCTTTGCAAGAAGCTGACCGATAATATAGAATATCTCTGGGCGTGATGAATTATAGGTGAAGCCACCTGTGTCGGTCATCATACCACAATAAATGCAGGACGCACATTGGGTTGTCATCTTCTCGTAGCCATCTAACTGACTAATCAGGCGGAAGACAATCTCACATGTACTTGACATTTCTGGATGTGAAACCGTCAATGCGTTGTTTGTTTCAGGTTCTAAGTGGTGGTCGATGAGTAGGCGAGGGGCTGTGGAAGACTCCAAAACATCTTGCATTGCATCTACACGTGAGTTTTGGTTGAAGTCAAGACAGCAAACAAGGTCTGCTTCCTTAAACGCCTTCTCAACCTCCTTTGGTCGTCTGTCATAACGAATAACGGAATTATGTCCCGGTAGCCAATGCAGAAAGTCGGGTGTAGCGTCAGGCATACACACCTTGATATTGGTCTTACCAATCTGGTTTAGATAGTGCATCCATGCCAGTGACGAACCTGTCGCGTCTCCATCAGGTGACTTATGCGCACAGATTACGATGTTTGTTGCATTGGAGAGAAGATTGCGAAGTGTTGCAATTTCTTCTTGATTCAGTAGGTTTAATTCCATTATAGCTGTAAGCTTTGGTGTGTGTTTGAAAGGTGTTTGGGTGTTATACCCGATGTGTGTAGAGATGAGAGAAATAAAAAGCCCTGCCTGAATACCCGTCTTACATCTTGAAATACCGAAGAATGTATGCGGAGATAGTACCCAGGCAGGGTTATGAATTAGAACAATTTAGCTGGATAGGTTCCATCGTCGACCAGTGACTGAATCTTATCAACCACGCTCTGACGATCGGCAGCGTATGTTACGCCAAACCACTTGCTGGTAGTGTCAAGCACCTTCACGGTAGATGTACCATCGTTGATGAGCTTGTTTACCATCAATGGGATGAAGTATTCAGACTTCTTGTTATCCATGTTCTTTGGATCAGAGAGGAACTCCTTGAAGTATGCCTCGCTGTACTCAAAGTAGTCTGGTGTGAACCCCCATACATTCATAGATACAGGAGTGTTCTCATCAACAGCAACCCACTCACCATTGTCGTCTTTATACTTGATTTTGCCATCGCGACGCTCAATCTCTGTACGCTCAACAACAGTTGTCAAGTTTCCTTCAGCATCTGTAGAGCAGATACCACGAGCAACAGTACCATTCTCGCTCAGTGTGTTACCTACGCGGAAACCAACCATTGCATACTTGTCTCTTGCACCTTCTGGGAGGTCAGCAAGGAACTTACCGATAACCTTGAAGCAATCACGGTTATAGAAGTCATCGCAGTTGATAACGCAGAATGGCTCTTTGATAACATCTTTTGCCATCAATACCGCATGGTTTGTACCCCATGGCTTCTCACGACCTTCAGGTACAGAGAATCCTTCTGGCAGTGCATCGATACTCTGGAAAACAAGTTCTGCAGGGATATGACCCTCATACTTTGAAAGAACTTGGCTGCGGAACTGCTCCTCGAAATCCTTACGGATAACAAAAACAATCTTACCAAATCCAGCCTGGATAGCATCATAGATAGAGTAATCCATAATGGTCTCACCATTAGGACCCAGTTCGTCGAGCTGCTTCAGCCCACCGTAGCGGCTTCCCATACCTGCCGCAAGGAGTAATAATGTAGGTTTCATTTTCTTTTTTTATATCGTTAAATTATATATTATGTTCTGAATGCAAAGGTAAGAAAAAAATATGGGATATATAATTATTTTTATGTTATGAATTATGAGAGTTAAATATGTTGTTCGTTTTTAACTTTTTTTCAAGTTTTAATTCAAATCACTCGTTATACCCTAACATTTATCATTCTTATTTAGAATGGTATTGTTTATTACTATCTTTCATTTTCTTATCAATATTTCGTCTATCTTTCTAACTTTTCATACTCTGCAACGCTATATTACAAAGTATTATGTCATATAAAGGCACTCTTATTTATAAGTTTTCTGAAAGGTAATAATGTTCTTGGTGTTTTGAATTTTGTTTACATTATTTCTTGTTTTACATCTTTAAAAAATAAGCAAAAAACACCATTTTGAGTGCTTTTTGTAACTCTCTTGTTATGAATTAGTTACAAGGTTGGGTTTAAAAAGGTGCTTACTTGGCTTTCAAAAGGGCGTTAGTAAGACCTCAAAAGGGCATCTTTTACAAGTCAATTGGGCGTTAATTTGAATGCAATTTGTGCTCTTTTAAAAACGAATATATGAAAAAATATGACAAAAGAGTTGTTTTTACTCTTTCTCTGACCGTATGATTAGCATCCAAATGGAAGTAATAGAGTGGGGAAGTGTTAGGCACGTTTCATGAGAATAGCGCGCTCTTTGGGTGAGAACTTCTCTATTGCATAACGTAGCATGGTACGGGGCATGTCTGCTCGATGGCTCATCACGTAATCATAAAGTCGCTCAGAATCACGCTTTCCAGCTTCACGAAGCATCCAACCAATAGCTTTGTGCATGAGGTCGTGTGGGTGCTGCATCATTAGGTCGCTCAGTGCATAGGTGTCTTCTAATTGTCCTTTACGAATGAATGCGTATGTTGATACGATAGCGATACGATTATCCCATAGTAGTGGACTTTGAGCTAAATGATAAAGAATGTCACGTGATTTGTCAAGTAAGTATTCGCCTATGATGAAGCGACAAGATAGGTCAACAAGGTCCCAGTTATTGATTCGCTTAGTTTGAGAAAGGTAAAGATTGAATAGCTCTTTGCGTAAAGCTTCGTCTTTTTTCTTACTTTTCTCTACCATTATGATTAAGGCACAAAGGCGCACTTCATGCCATTCTGACTGTATCAGCTCTCGTATCTCCTCTATGGATATGTCTTTGTGTAACTTGGCAATAGCTCTGATATTGGGATACAGTGACACCTAAGAAACGGTCGCCTTCACCATATTCTCCTTTGCCAGTCTTAAAGAACCTCGGGAAAATCTCTCGTTTTTCAGCATTTGACAGTGCTTGAAGTTCATTTGTTATAGTCTTAGTAAGTTGCTTTCATTGTTAATCTTTTATTAATTTTACCATACTTCTTTTTCTCATGCAAAGATAATTATTTTCTTTTTGTTTTTTTAGTCGAATAGGTAAGAAGAACTGACAGATTGTCAGTAAGTCCTTTTGGCATAGTTTTCGTATAATTGAAGGCGAAATGACTTGGTGACAGGTCATATACAGAATGAAAATTAAAATCTTAAAACATATACAATTATGACAATTAAACCTTTAGCAGACAGAGTCCTCGTGCTTCCAGCACAGGCAGAAGAGAAAGTTGGTGGTATTATCATCCCAGACACAGCCAAGGAAAAACCACAGCGTGGTAAAGTTGTTGCCGTTGGTAATGGTACTAAGGATGAGGAGATGATTCTCAAGGTTGGCGATGAGGTTCTCTATGGTAAGTACGCTGGTACTGAACTTGAGAATGAGGGTGAGAAGTATTTGATGATGCGTCAGAGCGACGTGTTGGCAGTTGTTGAGTAACACTTCTCCTATTCTCTCTTTATAAAAAGGTCTTAAAATAGCTGTAGTTTGGCTATTCTGTTATATCTTGTAGAATGATGTTATACATATAAGAGATAAAAAAGAATAGCAAACAACGCATAAATAAACAATCAAAATAAGGAATAAAGAAAATGGCAAAAGAGATAAAATTCAATTCAGACGCACGTGAACTCTTGAAGAGTGGTGTTGATCAGTTGGCAAATGCAGTGAAGGTAACACTCGGTCCTAAGGGGCGTAATGTTGTTATCGGTAAGAAGTTTGGTGCTCCACAGATTACTAAGGACGGTGTTACCGTTGCTAAGGAGGTAGAGCTTGAGGATAACTTTGAGAATGCAGGTGCACAGCTTGTTAAGAGTGTTGCAAGCAAGACTGGTGATGATGCTGGTGACGGTACAACAACTGCTACTATCCTCACACAGGCAATTGTTACTGAAGGATTGAAGAATGTTACTGCAGGTGCAAACCCAATGGACCTTAAGCGTGGTATCGACAAGGCTGTAGCTAAGGTTGTTGATCATATTAAGGCTTCTGCAGAGGTAGTTGGTGACAACTATGACAAGATTGAGCAGGTAGCTACTGTAAGTGCTAACAACGACCCTGAAATAGGTAAGTTGCTCGCAGATGCTATGCGTAAGGTGTCTAAGGATGGTGTTATCACTATCGAAGAGAGCAAGACTCGTGAGACAAGTATCGGTGTTGTTGAGGGTATGCAGTTCGATCGTGGTTACCTCTCTGGTTACTTCGTAACAGATACAGATAAGATGGAGTGTGATATGGAGAACCCATATATCCTCATCTACGATAAGAAGATTTCAAACGTTAAGGACTTCCTTCCAATTCTCCAGCCAGCTGCTGAGAGTGGTCGTCCATTGTTGGTCATTGCAGAGGATGTTGACTCAGAGGCATTGACAACATTGGTTGTAAACCGTCTTCGTGCAGGTTTGAAGATTTGTGCTGTTAAGGCTCCAGGCTTTGGCGACCGTCGTAAAGCAATGCTTGAGGATATCGCTGTGTTGACAGGTGGTGTGGTAATCAGCGAGGAGAAGGGTCTTTCACTTGATAAGGCAACTCTTGAGATGTTGGGTACAGCTAAGAAGGTTACCATTTCTAAGGACAATACAACAATCGTTGATGGTGCTGGTGAGAAGGAAGCAATCAAGGATCGTGTGGCTCAAATTAAGAACGAGATTGCAGCTTCAACAAGCTCATACGATAAGGAGAAGTTGCAGGAGCGCTTGGCTAAGCTCTCTGGTGGTGTTGCTGTTCTCTATGTTGGTGCTAACTCTGAGGTAGAGATGAAGGAGAAGAAGGACCGCGTTGACGATGCACTCTGCGCTACTCGTGCTGCAATGGAAGAGGGTGTAGTTGTTGGTGGTGGTACCACATACATCCGTGCTCAGGAAGCATTGAAGGACCTTAAGGGTGAGAATGCTGACGAGCAGACAGGTATCAATATTGTTTGTCGTGCTATTGAGGAGCCTCTCCGTCAGATTATCGCTAATGCAGGTGGTGAAGGTGCTGTAGTAGTAAATAAAGTTCGTGAGGGTAAGGGTGACTATGGTTACAATGCTCGCAAGGATGTTTATGAGGACCTTCGTGCTGCAGGTGTTATCGACCCAGCTAAGGTTTCTCGTGTTGCACTTGAGAATGCAGCTTCAATCGCAGGTATGTTCCTGACAACTGAGTGTCTTATTGTAGACAAGGTTGAGGATACTCCAGCTATGCCAGCTGCTCCAGGTATGGGTGGTATGATGTAATAAGCGTTTTTATCAAGATATTATAAAAATAAAAAGGAAGACATTTATAGCGTCTTCCTTTTTATTTTTTTAATTGTCTCAATAATATATATTCCTTTTTAGACAGTTCTATTTTTTTAAGATAGATAAAAAGTGACATGATATTTTCCTGCACAGAATAAAAGTTATAGCGTTTGATGCAAAAAAGCCCTAATAGAAGAGTATAGTTTCTTTACTTCAAAAAGGAGCATGAGTTATAATGAAGACTTCGCCTGTATTATTAATAGCCATATAATCTCCATCATTTAAATTCTTAATCGTATAATATGTATTTCCTTCGATCTGGAGTTTATTAATATCACCTATATCTATTTTCTTTAGTTCTTCTGGCGAAAGTTTTTGCGAAAGCATTTGTATGATGTCTTTCTTTCCGTTTGAATGATTTGCATAATTATTTTCTTTCAGTGTATTAAGAGAAACTTTATGCCAATCTAAATGGTTATATTTAGAATTAAAATAATAGCCAATTATTGTACCAAACGAAATATAGTTGTACTTCTACATATTCTCGTTTTTCTTGTTCCAAATATAAATACCTGATAATGTTACTAATTCTGGATATTTATAATTACTATAGTCATAGTATCTCTATTGAGAACCAAGTTGTAGAATCCCTTCCCATAAAGTTTATTTTTACATTTTTCCCTATAATGAATCTGCTATTTATTTGCTTTTATTAGAAAAGTCCCATTTAGTTGGCAAGATACAAATTACATTTTTAAGAAAGTAGAAATCCTGCTCCTCTATTTTATTTTTTTATTAAAAAGACTAAACATCTTATTTTGTTTTTACTCATTATTCGTATACGGTCCAGCTTTCGTAAGTAGCACCATGGACATAAGTCCTAATATCTGCCACACTTACAATGACAACTCCTATTTTCGTAAAAGTCGGCAGAGAGTTCTTATATTTAGAAGATACGCTTGTCTGATTTTCAAATAGTGTAAACCCCATTACTTATTTATGCTTAAAGATATTATTTTTCAAGGGCAAATATACAACTTTATTTCGTAAATGTACTTTTAAGCAATAAGAAAAATAGGCTGGTACATTATGTGTTATTTTCCAAATGTTACATATGGAATTACTATGAAAAACCTAATCTAATTTTAATTGCTGTCATTTTTAATATTCTGCGTAAATTGTTTATTGTTAGATGCTTAGTTGGAGAAAAGAGGTGATAGGAGTGAAAGCACAATAGGAAAGGTGTGTAGATCTCTTTTGTATTTTGAATTGTAAAGATAAGTCGATCCGTAGCGTGTATAGATGTTTGGCAGTAAGGATATTTAAAGGCAATTATACGTCAATTTTAATATGAGCTTGTTAGAATGTTGTATATAATATCTCTTATTTTGTCAATGTCAACAAAGTTTTTTAATATTATGATATAGATAGACATCCCCAATATAATGCATATCGGTAGTATTAAGAAGAAGCAATAAGTTGGGATTATCCTATTAAATTTATGCTGGGAATATTTCTTATACAAACGCTCTACCATCTTCTTATTTCCATATTTCATTGTAACAAAACCTAAGATTGAAATGAAATATAAAAATAAAAAAACGCGGTATTAATTCTACCACCTTTCCGTGCTATCTCGAGTACGACACCTGCTATCGGAAGAAGAACAAACATAAGTACGCATGATAAATACAAAATACTATTTAACATAGCAGAATCATGTTTTGCTTTTATAAGCCATATGTATCCTAAAAAAATATAATTTATAATCATCTGATTCTATCTTATTACCAGTTAAGTACTCGACCATTTATATTGTGTTCCACTCTATAACGTTTAGCTTCTTTCCTCATTGGAATCAATCCCATGAAATCTAAGATTCTAATAGGATTCGCATAGACCGTTTAACGTAAGGTTCATTGATAACAGACGCTTACGCTGCTTGTCGTAGGCATAGGTAGTCTCCGTGCCATTACCGAGTTTCGTATAGACCGTATAACCCTCCTTATCGTAACCTATCTTATCAACAATAAACACTTTCATGCCCACTTATTGCTCGCAAATCGATAAAAATCTATGACTTTCTTATAGAGGAAGATCAGGAGTTAGGATTATTGATTTATGCTTCGATACGAGTTTTATGTCAAAACTATTTCTTTTTTTTATTAAACTATCTCCTACCTGAACTGTATGTAGATCCCACTTTGAAGAAATATCTAATTTAAGAATCTGTCCCTTTCTATCGATACCATAAACATAATATTCGCGTGCTTCTTTCTTTATGCTCAAGACTTTCACACAATATGATTGCCCTTTAACGTATTGATTATAAGAGTTATTACTCAGATCATCTTGTTTAATAAAAAAATAAAAAAAGAGAATAACACAGAACATTGGCCATAAAATACGTCTTCTTAAAAAAATGGTATCCATGTGCGACCTCCCTTCCTTGATACATCCAAACGTGCTGGCTTTACATTTAAACTCACTCCATATGACTTTGACAAATTAGTTTCATATAAAAGTCCCAAGTTTCCTACAGATAAGCCATTTAACATCCCAAGACCTATATAACTATCAAATGAGTTTAAATCATTTTTTTGTTTAGATACTCGTACATAACAAAAATTCTTATTTATATTCAGTAAAACAAAAAAATCTTCGACTTTCTTTTTGTATCCCACGTCGGTAAGTATCCTGCTTAATTGTCCATTCTCATAAATCATATTATTCTATTTGTTTGTATTTTTAAATTATTAGTTTCTACAAATATAAAAACTAATTTTACAAATCAAAGTTTGATGCTTACTTTTTATTACGGTTCCTAATAACAAACGACATACATTCCGTTAAAACACTAATAGATAGTACAAATGTAAACTTCGCCTTGTTGAGTTTCGTCAGCGATGGGTTGGCGGCATTCGTGATACCGAGATATTATCACGGTATCCTATTTACCTGTTCTCCATCACGGTCCTGATATTCGCCGTGTAAAACTTCATCACCTGCAGACGTTCACACTGCCTTATCATAGGTATAGGTAGTCTCCGTGCCATCAAGTTTCGTATAGACTAGCCAGGACCCTCCTTGTCGTAACCTATCCTGTCACCAATAACGCTCTGACGTCCCTGTTTGACTTTCTCTAAGACAGCTCAACCTGTCCGCAGCATTGTAGTGATAGGTAACCACTTCACCATCAGGATAAGTTATCGTCTGCACACGGTTCCAGCTGTCATAGGAGCATTATAGGGGTATGACATAAAAATAATTATCAACTGTACATGTGGTTCGAAGACTAAAACTCTTCACTATCTTTGCTATTTTCTTTATCAATCTTTTCTATTTTAGGACAGTTCTCTTATACATTTTTCCTAAATATAAGCATCTGTTATATTATTTTTATCCAAAGTTCAAAGACGACCAGAAGGGTCTAATGATAGTTTTTTCCTGTATAATCTGTGATTAGAACATCATAATCACCTATTCGTTTATACATGATTCCCATTTGGATATAGAGTATGTCCATTATTATTAAAACTTGATATTTCTCTATAAAACCTCAATTCCTATATTATTCCTTGTGAGTACTTTTTATATTGAAGTGACATTTTTGGGCTTTATCCATTGATTTGGGGAATTTCTTTCCGAGTTCTTGGTTCTTGCATGAGCATAAAATCCCACCCAAACCAATGAAGTATAGATAACTTCTAAAGAAATCATGTTTATTCTATGAAGATTTCAGCGTAGTAGGTTTTATTTGTATATAGGTTCAGGAAACGTTCTGTCTTCCAGTTCGCACCCATTTTGCTGGCACGCTGGACAAAATGTGAGGATAAAAGAGCTTCAGCCTGCTTGTCTTTTCAACGGCCGACCTTTTCGCTGATATGACGGACGAGATAGAGATAAGTTCTTCAGCATAGCGGTAACCATCATGAAAACCATGTTCTCAGCCATAAAGGAAAAAGGGCAGAGTGCAGCCGAAAATCATTGTTCTGTATGTCGAAGTTCTTTTCACGCTCCACGCTCATTATAAAAATGTAATGATGTCTTTTCCTCAGTAGATGTCCAGTTGTTGGTGAGGATACGCAGTATGTATATTACTCGAACATATCCGTCTGTTGCTTGCCATCCTTGTCTTCAAGGACTACGCTGTACGACACCTATGACGCTTCTGCTCATTAGTTGTCCGCGTGATGGATGTGACATCGCATTTCATAGCCAAGCTCAACGCTCTTCCATTCTTTTACGCGTGGAAGTTCTCATAGCGACTGCCGCCAGTTGGTAGCACATATAGAACGTGTTGCAGCGCTGCTCTTACTGGTTTGGATGAGACTTTCCTTTGAGGAACGACCCAGCTCAGCACAGGCAAACGTCTCATCACACCACAGTTCAGAGGTCTACGCGTCCATAGTGCGACGGGCGTATCCTCCTGATGGAATTTTACATTGGTATTCCCCATCCATCGCTCACACTCGATTTCTAAGATTCCAATGGAAGCCCATCACTGGGAAATAACCATGAGTCCTGCTTTGAGAATACTTTGACATCGAACTTGTGGGCGTCGAACAAACTGGTGTGGTCCAAAGTCCAAGTCAACATGGCTGCCCACCTGGTGTAAGCATCCTCCGTCATCATTCGTAAAAGTAAGCAGTATTCAACTTTTCTGCACGTATAATGAAACCTATATCGATTCTGTCGGAGGTCTCGCTCTTATAGACAATATCTCGGCAAGCTCCTCTTTAGTCCGCGCCCACAAAGTGTCGGCACTGGGTGTAGTATGGCTAGGTCTCTGCTTGAGCTGTCACGCATCAAGCGCATTGATGTCCTCATAGGCACTCTCACTACAAAGGTAGCTGAAGAAGAGAGAGCGAAAATACTTCCATGGCTACGATGCTTTGCCACTACTTCCATCGCTTTCACCCAATACAGATTCGGTAGGTTTTCTTCAAAGCCCAACTTGAGAAAAACATCCATAATGTGATATAAATTCCACCGAGAAGTGATATTACGTTTTTAATTGCTACCTTTGCCATGCCAGATTTTTGCTTACTTGTTATGTTTGCAGCACCAAGATAGGTGAAATTTCTTGACATATCCAGCTGTTTTGAGAACTGTTTCTCAGGCACTTTGGGTTCTCATAAGAATTTGAGTCTGCTTTGAATTAAGGTAAACATGGGAATATTCCATAATAGCGATTATTTTGTAGAAGGAACATATAATAGCAGTTATAATAAAACAATATCAGGTCAGCCCATGTTTTGTAGCATTGTCTATATTCTTAGCGCCATTTTCCCAAGTTGGTCGAGACAACTGGCCAAAGCCTAATCCCATAGAGTGACCATAATTGGGAGCATAGCAAAGCGTTTTTATAACTCGCTCTTGCGATAGGTATAATGCTAACTTGGACAGTACTATAAGTGATACCCTATATAAAGACTTCCTCCAATATTCTAATGTTGTAAGCACCTTCCGCAGGCCGTCCAAAAGATGTTAGAACACACTTGTATGTAAACACTGGGAGATTCTTACTTAGGAGTTAGATTTGACAAGCTGGGAAGTATTTGCGCTTTCTCCATATTTTGCCTGTCTGATCTGTTGAGTCAATCTTTCCAATATATAAATATTGAGTAAACATGAAATTGTACATTTTAGTGTTATCCTTTATTCTTTTATATGCTGTAACATTACAAACTTTAAACTTTTTATAGCTAAAAGCTTTATCACTAAACAGCCAAAATATCGAATAAATAGCTGTAGGCTGTCTCATAGAAAGATTTCCTTCTTGACAAATTATTCATAGACTCTGCCTCTTTACAACAAACCTTTCTTTCTAACATCTTTTTAGCAAGACAGACTGCTTTTTTCCTTTTAGAGCTATGCTGATGTATTTTACAAAAATAATCGGAAAATAGTAATATTAATTGACTGCGACGATTCTTAGATAGTAAACGCACCTGGTGGAATGTACAAGAGTACCATCATATCCATGGTCATGATCGACAAATAGAGATCTCTTTACAATACCTCTTTGTGAATCCAAAGCAACCATATGTAATTTATATTCTAAAGTGTCAAAGGATTGATCCATTTACGAATCTGAGTTATCAGTCTATCTTCATATAGAACGGATAAGTTTTCCTTTTATCGAAATTGTATGCCCTTTACGTATATATAATATAATCCGTCCGAGACAACCCAATAAAACCCTGGCACCGCTTTTCTATGGATGGATTTATGCTAGTCTGCATTAAGCACTATTGCGGATACTTGTGGGAAGAGGATAACCCAGGCTGTTTTATTTCTGTATTTCATAATTTCTATTCACGAATATTTACCTGCTACTTTTAAATACTATTAGGTACTGCCGCAATATCAATTAATAACATATGAAACTCCTGTGACTTATTGAACGTTTTAGTGACGCCACCTCCTCTTTAAAATCCCCTAATAAGTCTTTCATATACTTATTCCCATTTCATGGTCATCTGTCTCCCCAAGAGTGACCTATTTGTGCTGTAAGGTTTGCTCCTTATTATTTGGCTTAAAACCCTTCTCCTTTTAATGGATAAATGATTTATGGGTTGTATTCTCCAGCTGTGAATTCCATTCTCCCATGGAATCTTTCATTTCAATATAGCATTGGCATTTTTATCTTGTTCCAATGTTGGTTTTATCTCATCCATTGAACCACATCCAATGAATTTTGATTAACCATTCCATTCAGATTGATCAGGAAGAAACTTTGAACCCTGTATTCTTTCCCAGCTCGAATTGAGTTGATTCAAAATCAGATCAACCACCAGCGCCTTAAATACAGCTTTTCTTCTTAGTGTCATCATTTACATTATAATAGAATTTGATTTATGATAATGGCGATTCTCGTAGTCAATGACAGCTACTCCATCTTTACCGCTCATATCCATAAACGCTGATTGTTCTT